>Ga0102812_10002956_pt1 | contig 11233 bp, 12 predicted proteins | sample ColrivemetaGS713_FD_79334 | JGI IMG/M metagenome (GOLD analysis project Ga0102812, IMG submission 79334) | Estuarine microbial communities from the Columbia River estuary - Flood tide ETM metaG S.713 | ecosystem: Environmental > Aquatic > Marine > Intertidal zone > Estuary | place: USA... | reverse complement strand
GCCACGTCCGGCCCGTCGGGGACGATGACGAGTTCCACGCGCGGATTGGCCGAGGGCCGGATACCGCCATTGCAGACGCGTTTCATGGGCACGCGGTGGCGGGTGGCGACCCGTTCAGCCTCTTCTTTGACCGGACAGGCGTCAGCGTCGATATAAAGCGTCACGAATAGAGCGCCTCGGCATGAAAGGCGACGTGGTCTTCGATGAAAGAGGACACAAAGAAATAGCTGTGGTCATAGCCCGGTTGCAGGCGCAGGGTCGCGGGCTGTCGGCGGGCGGCGATGGCTTCGGCCAGCGCCTCGGTCTTAAGCAGATCGCTAAACTGATCCTTTGTGCCCGTGTCGATCAGCATCGGCCCATCGAACCCGACCTCGCGCATCAAAAGGGTCGCGTCATGCGCCGCCCCTACCTCGACCGACCCCAGATAGGCGGTGAATTGTTTGCGGCCCCAATCGGATTGGGTCGGGTGGCAGATCGGCGAAAAGGCGGAAACCGACCGGAACCGCCCCGGCAGTTTCATCGCCAGCGTCAGCGCCCCGTGCCCGCCCATCGAATGACCGGTGATTGCTTGACGGTCCTCGTCCACCGCGAAATTGCGGGTGACAATCTTGGGTAGTTCGTCGGTGATGTAATCCCACATGCGGAAATGCTTGGCCCAAGGGTCTTGCGTGGCGTTGAGGTAGAACCCGGCCCCCTGCCCCAGATCATAGGCATCGTCATTCGGCACACCTTCGCCACGCGGTGATGTATCGGGAAAGACCAGCGCGATGCCCTGTTCAGCCGCCCATTGTTGCGCCCCCGCCTTGGTCATGGCGTTTTCATGGGTGCAGGTCAGGCCCGCCAGAAACCACAGAACCGGAACGGGTCCATCCTGCGCCTCGGCCGGTAGGAACAGGCCAAATGTCATGTCGGTTCCAGTCGCTTGCGAGGCATGGCTATAGACCCCCTGCACGCCGCCAAAGCATTTGTTTTCAGACAGGGTTTTCATGGTTGCTCCTTACATCAGATGGTCGATAACCCATGCGATCACGGCAGAGACTGTCAGGATACTCAGCGCCGTGGACACAAGGATCGAGGCAGAAACGCGCTGCGGGGCCACCCCGTAGTGCTGCGCGAGGATATAGATATTGCCCGCAACAGGCAGTGACGCCGCCGCGATCATCACACCAGCGGCAAAGGGATCGACATCAAAAATCCAAAGTGCGGCGATGGCAACGAACCCCGGATGCAGCACCAGCTTTGCAAAGGACAGCCAGCCCGCAACCGCCATGCGTTCCGCCGATTTCGTGGCCAGAGACGCCCCGATGGCGAAAAGCGCGCCGGGTGTGGCCGCTGCCCCCAAAAGCGTAAGGAATTCATTCACCGGTGCGGGAATCGGGATATTCATCGCCGACACCGACAACCCCAGAACGATGGAGACAATCATCGGGTTTTTCAGTAATCCGATGCCCACCGTCCGGAGAATGCCCAAAGACATCCGCCCGTCACGACTCCCCGTGATCAGGATCACGATCAACGACCCGAAAACGATCAGATCAACCGCAAGGACCAGCATGTTCGGTCCGATGGCCGCTTCGCCCAATAGCATCGCGAGCATGGGGATACCGAGGAACCCGACATTGCCGATGCCCGCGCATTGCGCCTCGACTGCGGCTTCGGTCACTGGCAGACCGCGCGCCAAAGCAACGCCCGTTGCTAGTAGATAAACCGCCATCGTGCCGCTGAGATAGGCCAGCACGAATTGCCAATCAAAGACCTCGCCCAGCGACAGATTGGCCGAAAAGCGGAACAACATCGCAGACAAGGCAAAGTAAAAGACGAATTTGGTCAGGTAGGCCGTCGCCTCGGGCGTAAAGAACTTGCTGCGCCCTGATCCATAGCCAAGGCCGATCAGCGCGAAGAATGGCAAGGTCTTTAGAAATATTTCCCACATGCGTTCTGCTTAGCAGCCGAATGCCGCGGTGGAAACGTCAAGAACGACACATGGCACCGAAAGGTCCGACCCGTTGTCAAACTCTGTGATAGGGTCCGCCTGACAGGATATTGGCCGCGCGATACAGCTGTTCGGACAACATCACCCGCACCAACATATGCGGCCAGACCATTTTCCCGAACGACAGCGCCGCATCCGCCCGCGCGCGAAACGACGGGTCGATGCCATCAGCCCCGCCAATGACAAAGGCCAGATCCTGCCGCCCATTGTCCCGCCAGTCGCCCAGTTGGGTTGCAAAGTCGGGCGAGGTCATGACCTTGCCGCGTTCGTCCAGAATACAGACCAGGGCCCCCGTCGGGATCGCCCGTTCGATCAAACCGGCCTCGGCCTGCATGCCGCCGCCTTTTTTATCCTCGACCTCAACCACAGTCGCGGGGCCCAGCGCCAGCGCGCGCCCCGTTCTGTCGAACCGTGTCAGATAATCGGTGATCAGGTCGTGTTCGGGGCCCGCCCGCAGGCGGCCCACCGCAACGATATGGACCCGCATCAGCGCGCGTTGATCGCGGCCTCTGTCGAGAGCCACATTTTTTCAAGCTGGTAGAATTCGCGCACTTCGGGGCGGAACACATGGACGATGACATCGCCTGCGTCGATCAGCACCCAATCGCCGATTTCCGCGCCTTCGACCTTGCACAGCACCCCAAGGTTCTGCTTGAGCCGCTCGGTCAGTTTTTCGGCGATGGCCGCAACTTGACGCGACGACCGACCGCTGGCGATCACCATGTGATCGGCCATTTCGGTTTTGCCGCGAAGCGAAATCTGAACGATTTCTTCGGCCTTGTCGTCGTCAAGTGAGGTCAGAATAGCGTTGAGGATATCATCGCTCGTGGCTTGTTTCATGGCGGTCATGATCGTTGCACCATGTGCGGTCGCAAGGACCGGCTGTATTGCGAGAGACAGGTCATTGTCCTCCAGGGTTGCGCGCCGCACAGTCACCCCGGCGCGGGATGTAGGTCTAACCTAGCAAGCAACCTGTGAATTTTCAACAAATCCGACGGTGTTGCACATATGAAAGCCGCTCTTTGTCGCAAATCAGGCACCACTGCAATGGGCGAAAGCCGTGCTTTGGTGTCAAATGCCGCCAAAATGCAACGGTGGCGGCCTGCAAAGGGGGTTGGCCGCCACTGGCAATGATAGACAAACGCGGACCCGATACTCTAGACAGATCGGAACCTTGGCCCCAATCGTGAAAGCCCAGTATGTCCAAACTGATCTATATCCTGAACGGTCCGAACCTGAATCTTCTGGGCAAGCGGCAGCCGGAAATCTACGGACATGCGACGCTCGCAGATGTCGAGGCCAACTGCCGCGCGGTTCTGGCTGACGGTTTCGATCTGACTCTTTTGCAGTCGAACTGGGAAGGCCAGATCATCGACTGGATTCATCAGGCCCGCGAAAAGGCCTGTGGCATCGTGATCAATCCGGGGGCTTTCACCCATACCTCGGTGGCCATTCTGGATGCCTTGAACACATTTGAAGGCCCGGTCGTCGAAGTGCATATTTCCAACGTCCATAAACGCGAAGCCTTTCGCCACCATTCCTATGTAAGCCTGCGGGCCGAAGGCGTGATAGCCGGGCTGGGCATCGAAGGTTACGAAGCCGCGGTGCGGCGCGTCTGTTCGCTGGTCGGTTAGGCCGCCCTTACCCCGAACGTTGAGTCAAACTTTCCCGAAAGGACAGGATCGGGCCATGTTTTTGGTCCGCTAATGCCGCTCCGATTTCCCACCTTTGCGATGGGTGACGAAAATTGGGGGAAGACGTGGGTGCGATCACACATATAGCAACGACGACGACTGGCCCGAACCTTGGGGGTATCGGCGCGATCACCGTCGCGGTGGTCAACGGTGTGCCAAAGCTGTACGTCGGGTCCGAGGCGACCTCTGGCATGTCGGTATTCACACTGTCGCAGACGGGGGCAACTTATCAGGAACAGCTGGGATATGCCGCCAATCGTGGCACAGAAGGGGTTTGCGACCTCGATTTTGTGACCATCAGCGGGCAGTCGGTTCTGATTCCTTCCGGTCGGTTCGATGACCGCTTGTCGCTGCACAAAATCGACGTGGATGGCGGTTTCAACGGGCTATCGATTCTCGGGGCCGATCCTGCGCTGATCGGTCAGTTGAACCACTCTGTCGCGCTGCAGGTTGCGGGCAAGACGTTTCTTGTGTCATCGCAGTACGGGCAAGCGGGGTTCCAGAGCTACCAGATCCGCGATGACCTGACACTCCAGCCGATCAAGACTTGGGGGGATACCGCCGGAACCCATGTCGGGGATATTTCCGCGATGGCGGCAACCATGGTCGACGGGCGAGCCTATTTCTTTGCAGCGTCGGCAATGGACGCAGGCGTGACCTGCTATTGGATGGGGCAATGGGGCAACATCAAGGTTCGCGGCAGCATTGGCATAGATGACGGTCTGCCCATTTCAGCGCCCAGCGCGATCGACACGGTAACGGTCGCTGGCACGACCTATGTGATCCTCGGATCGGCGGGCAGCAGCAGCCTGAGCCTTTTGCGGATGAACAAATGGGGTGGGCTATTCCACGAGGATACCTATCTCGACAGCCTCGACACGCGGTTTCAGGGGGTTCAGGCGATCAAGACTTTCGAGGTGGGTAATCGCGGTTTCGTCGTCGTGGGCGGGGCCGATGACGGCATTTCCCTGTTCGAGGTCCAGCCCGATGGCAGCCTGTTCCACATCGAAAGCATCGCGGACGAAAACAACACGACCTTGCAGGATGTCAGCCAGATCGAGGTGGTCGTTATTGGCAGTCAGATCCAATTGATCGTCGCGGGGTCCGAAACCGGTTTCACGCAATTTTCGATTTCCCTTGGCAACATCGCCAATAGCAAGGTCGGAACCGACCTCGGCGATACACTTACAGGCAGCAGCGTTGGTGATCTGATATTCGGGCGCGATGGCGACGACACGCTTTACGGTCTAGGCGGCGCGGACCGGATCATCGATGGCGCTGGCGTCGACACGATGGTCGGCGGCAGTGGCGCGGATGTCTTTGTGTTTGTCGACGATGGCAGGCTGGACAGCGTCACCGATTTCAACCTGTCGCAAGATCGGCTCGACCTCAGCCATTTCGCCTACCTTTACACGCTGGACCAATTGGAAATCACGCAAAAGGCCTATGGCGTTCTGATCACATTTGGTGACGACCGATTTCGGATCGAAAGCCACGACGGGCATCAACTCTTGATTTCTGAACTCACCACCGACCACTTCATTTTCACCATGTGAAACTGGATCGGATTTTATCGAAATTGCTTCGGGCAGGCACGGATTGTTAAGGCCGGGTCGGCAAGACTTGCGCCCATGATTATCTGTCACAGCCGCCGATTTGTCGTCTTTTCCAACCCCAAAACAGGGTCCGAAACGCTGCGCCACATCTTTGCCCCATGGAACGAGGAACCGATCGTTCCCTACCGCGACCGGACGCCTTTGTCGCCCTATTACCCGCATATGTCGCCGGCCGAACTCGCCGCCGAATTTGCAACGCGGGGGATCAATCTGGATGCCTACATGCGGATCAGCGGCGTGCGAAACCCCTTTGCGCGGCTGGTGTCGCTTTACCGGATGGTGGGGACAGTGGATCGGGTTTGGCGGCTTCGGCGCAGTTGTGGGCTGGGTCTGCCGAACTTTGGGCGATGGGTGCAAAGCACAGCACCGAATGGGCGGGGTGGTGGCGGGCGGGAACATCAACGTTGGCGTCGATTTGGCACTTGGTCGGCGCAGGCCTGGTGCGGGGATCTGGTCACCCACACCATTCGGACAGAACATATGGCCAGCGATCTGGCACCAATCCTGTCGGCACTTGGCATCGCTCCATCGGGGATGCCGCGCCTGAACGCACAGGGCGACCTTGATCTGGCCGACTGGTATACGCCCGATCTTATCCAGACTGTATCCTGTCGCTATTCCAGCGATCTGGCGCGGTTCGGATATCGACCGCCCGCCCTTGCGATGGTGTCAACATGATATCCCCGCCTTTGGCCGTTGTGGTGATCCCCACGCTGAACGAGGCGGCCCATATCGGGCGTGTCCTTGCCGAGCTTGCCTCGGAAACCACCGGTTGGCCCATTTACGTCATCGACGGGGGGAGCGTGGATGGAACATGCGATATCGTTCAGACCGTCGCAGTTGGCAGGGGTGACATTACCCTGCTGAACAACCCGCAACGGTCGCAGGCACATGCCGTCAACCTAGCAGCACGGATCGCGGCAGAACTGGGCGCGACATATCTGATCCGTGTCGACGCCCACGCGCATTACCCAAAGGGGTTCCTGCGCGGTATCGTTCAAACATTGGAACAGACCCCGGTCGACAGCGTCGTAGTTCCCCTGATCGCGGTTTCCGAAGGGGACAGCTGGCAAAAGGCCGCTGGCCTGCTGCAACAGAGCTGGCTCGGCCACGGCGGGGCACAGCATCGCAGGCAGCGGGCATCGGGGCTGGTGCGGCACGGCCATCACGCGGCGTTCCGGCTTTCTGCTTTTCTCGCTTTGGGCGGCTATGACACCGGATTTTCCGCCAACGAAGACGCCGAATTCGATGCGCGCCTGATCGCGCAGGGCGGCAAGATATTCCTGCAATCACGCTGGCCGGTGGGCTATCTGCCACGGGCGACCATTCGCAAGACTTGGGCGCAATACCAGCGCAACGGTTACTGGCGGGCGCAAACGGTGCTGCGTCATGGGCAGGTTTCGATGCGCCAACTTGTCCCGCCTGTTTTCGCTGCCACGTTGCTTGGCACCCTCGTCTTTGGTGTGGCATGGCCCCCGGCTTTCCTGGTCTGGCTTTGCGCAGGCTGCGGGATCGGCATCGCGTCCTTCATGGCAGCAGGGGCAAAACTGGATTCAGCCGCGCGGATAGCGGCCCTCGCCACGGTTATGCATTTCGGTTTCGGCCTCGGCTTTCTTTCTGCGCTGATTTCACACCTTCGCGCTACGCCACGCAGCCAACCAAAACGAGTGTTTCAATGAAGCGACCGAACCTCTTTCTTTTTGGAGCACCGCGCAGCGGCACCACGCAACTGGCCCATCATCTGGCCAGCCATCCAATGATCGACCTTTGTCCGATCAAAGAACCGAATTTCTTTGCGGCGGACGATTTTGACCCCGACTATGTCTGCAAGACCCATCTGGATGATTTGCCTGCTGGGACCAAACCCAAACGCCCCGTGCAATTTGCCGTAGTACGCGACTGGAACACTTATCTGGATCTGTTCTCGGGAACCACGGCACACTATCGGTTGGAAGCATCCACCAGCTATCTTTCCAGCCCGCAGGCCGCCGAAAACATCGCACAGCGTTGCCCGGATGCGCGGATCATCATCCTGACCCGTGACCCTGTGGATCGCGCCGTTTCCCATTATCGGCTAGCACGGCGAACAGGGCGAACACGGGCATCGCTGGACGCTGAAATCTCCTTGGAACTTGCCGAAGTGCACCCGCTTTGCGCCCGCTACATCCTTCGGCCATCCCGTCAGAACGCAGGCGTCGCGCGGGTATTTCAGAACTTTGCACCCGCAAGGATCTACCGGACAACGTTCAAAGAATATGTAACCAACCCAGACGCCGTGATGGCAGGGATCGCAGGTTTTCTGGACTGCCCGGCTGGCGGTTTCGACCCGACCGTGCAAGCGAAAAATGCGGGCGCCGAACCCCGCTTTCCGTTGCTGAATGCCATGCTCTACCACACTGGCATCAAGACTCGATTGCGGCGCGTCTTGGGTCCACACAGCAAGGACCTGATCAAGGCGTTGTGGTTCCAAGACCGCCCAGCCCGCGAAATCGTCAGCCTGACCGAACTAGCGCGGCTTCGGAACCTCCTGGCAGACGAATACAAGGATTTGACCGCATGCGAATATTGATCGCACAGGCCAGATCTGCGGCATCAGGCGGTGCCGAGGCCTATTTGCGGGATCTTGCCAAAGTGCTTTTGGATGAAGGGTGCGCCGTGGGTCATGTCGACATCGACGGACACCAACCGCCCGGCGCATCTGGGCGAGGCAAACCCCTTGGTCGCGCCGGTCGCCATTTGTGGAACTGGGCGCGAGTCTGTCGCAGGCTTCCCGAAATCTCTCGCGGGTATGATCGCGTCATTCTGGGATATGGCGAAGGCCCTGCCTTGGACTGCCCGACACTGACGGTCCGCCATGCCCCCGCGCTGTTCAGCACGGACCCGGCGCTGATAGAATATCTGGGCGGACAGGCAACGGCGGTGCGACTTGCCTATACCCGCGCTTGCAACGCCATCGCGCGCCCCGCAACAAACATTGGGGAAACGATCACGAATTCCCGGTGGACTGCGCGGATGATGTCAGACCATTGCAACGAACAGGCGATGGGCTGGCTTTATCCAAAAATCAACTTTGAACCAGGGCCGATGGATCACGCCCCACGCAAACCCTATGCCATTGTTTCACTCGGTCGGATCGTGCCGAACAAACGTTTCGAGGACGCCATCGTGTTTACCGACCGCTTGCGATCTGTCGGCATTCCGGCGGAATTGGACATTATCGGACGGGCCGAAAACCCGGCCTATCTGCGCCGATTGACAGAAATGACGCGGCAACGACCCTATGTCAGGATAAACCTCGACCTGCCTGACAGCGAAAGAAACCGGATTCTGGCGCAAGCGTCTTTGGGTTTCCACGGATTCAGGGCAGAACATTTCGGCATGGGCGTCGCCGAAATGATCGTCGCGGGCGTGGTGCCGTTCGTCTTTGACGCGGGCGGGGTCTGCGAACTCGTCACCGACCCGGGACTGCGGTTTCAAACGGTGACAGAGGCAGCTGATAGGGCCATGTCCCTGTTGTTCCGGCCCGATCTTCGTGAACGGTCTCTGGGTAAGCTGCAGACCGGGGCGGCACTATCCCAAGCGCGAAACTTCGAGTCATGTGCCCGCGATATCCTGATGGATTGGATCAACGGGAAACTTCGGGATGCTGCGTGATCGCGCGGTCAACCTTTGGGCGGGGTCGGCGGGTCTGGCGCTCTGGGTGCCCGCATTTGCCCTGCCCGGATTGCCGATCCCGCTGCAACCGCTGGATTGTCTGGTCATACTCGGGTGGCCCTTGATCCTGCTACATTTTCGTCAGATCCCCGTCGCCTCGGGGTTTGTCATCCTAAGCCTGGTCACGTCGCTCGCCCTGTCATTTACCATGGCCAAGGGGGACGGGTTGGTATTTGGGCACGGCGTCATTCTGGCTGGCGGATTTGTTCTGCTTGTCGCACTCGCTGCTGGGTCACCGACTGCGCAACACAAATTTTTGCGGTGGTTTTTGCTAGGTGCTTCCGGGTCGGCCATCCTGTTTCTGCTGCAACTTGGTTTCGGGGCACAGATGTTCGATTTTCGCACGAACGAAGCCTTCAGCCTGCCCAAACAATACGGGCGGGGGTTTGCCCTCTTCCCCGAAGTTTCGACTTTTGCGACCCACGCAGGAATGGCTTTTGCTGTCGTTGCAGGCCTTTTGGCGACGCAGCAGGTTGGGCCATTTTCACGCCGTGGGTTGTGGGCGTTATCCATCCTTTTGCTGATTTCACTAATGTTCAGCCGCTCGACATCGTTTCTGGTTGTGACGCCTTTCCTTTGCGTTTTCGCGATCATCCAGAACCGCCAGGTTGATGCAGCTGGTCTGCTCCGGCTGGTGACTGTCGCCATCGTCGCGGGGCTGGTTCTTTATGCGTTCTTTAACCTTCTGTATGTCGATCGGCTTGAAACAGCCTCGGCCACCCGATCGTTTTCGATGCGGCTTGCGTCGATCCTTGGCGGGCTATCGCCGCTTTGGGAAGGCGACATTTTTGGCGTCGGATTGGGACAGAACCATGAAATCCAGCGGCGCGCCTATGATATGGGGCGGGCGTTGGATTTATCGTTCGGGCAATTGCCGCAAGGCGTTAATTCCCAGATCGTTTCCCGCATTTTCGAGGAAGGTTGGCCCGCCCTGATCAATTTCGCGATCGGTGTTGCCGTCTTGGTCCGCAGCATTGGGAAGCGGCAGAAATCATCAGTCGAGGCCGCGCTGGTCACGCTTACCGTGGGCAGTTTTCTAACCGCCCTGATGATCACCGGGTATCGCGGTATTTATAGCAATTGGCTTTGGCTGGCCCTGCCTGCGGGCCTTGGCGCTGTTATGCGGGGGACCTATAGCAGAACTAAATCCCCGTCCGCCGAAGCAGCACACCAATTGTCCGCAACAGGATAGCCAGATCGAACCAAAGCGAGGCGCGCCGCGCATATTCTAAATCAAGCGATACACGGTCCTGATAAGCGACCGCATTTCGGCCCGACACCTGCCACAGCCCGGTTATCCCCGGACGTAGCGCAAGATAGGCCCGAAGGTTTCCATGATATTCGACCAATTCATCCCGCGGGACTGGCCGCGGGCCAACAAGGCTCATATCCCCGCGCAAAACATTCCAAAGCTGGGGCAGCTCATCCAGGCTCGACTTGCGCAGAAATCGACCAAAACGGGTCACTCGCGGATCATTGCGGAGCTTGTAATGATGCGCCCATTCCCGCGCGGCGGCCTGATTGAACCTAAGGTGATTGCGCAGCACAGCCTCGGAATCGGGGACCATGGTGCGCAGTTTCCAACAGGTGAATTCATACCCGTCCCGCCCGACACGGCGGTGCCCGTAAAACCCCGATCCGCCCTGCGATTTAAGAACACACCAAAGCGGCGCGACGATCACAATAGCCAAGGGTGCAAGGCAAAGCGTCAGGCCGATATCCACCCGCCGCTTGGTCCGTGCAAACCGTGCAAGCCGGACCCTTTCGGGATTCCGCGTGACAAAATCGACGGACTCAAATCGTTCAAACTGCACGGTGGTTCCCCCAACTCAACTGGGTGCAGAATTACCGAGCAGAGTTAAGAAATCCTCCATCCGCAGGGGCTAAACCGTCGGGATACGAAACTTTGCTATGCGGGGGCATGTGATGAAAGAAGGACACCGGTCGGCGGGCCTGAATAGGGCGGTGCCGATCCCTGTGGACGGATCGACCCTGTCACAAATGGACCTAGGCGACATGGTTTCTGTCCTCTGGCGCGGCTTTGCTTTTTTGATCCTCGCCGCGGTTGTGGGGGCCGGACTGGGCCTTACTTGGGCATTGACCCAGATCCCGCCCAGCTACCGCGCAACGGCCATTGTTGTGCTGGACAAGGCGCAGGCGCAGGTCGTGTCCTTTTCAGATTTCGTGCCTTCGTTCGGGTCGGACACAAATGCGGT
>Ga0102812_10002954_pt1 | contig 11235 bp, 9 predicted proteins | sample ColrivemetaGS713_FD_79334 | JGI IMG/M metagenome (GOLD analysis project Ga0102812, IMG submission 79334) | Estuarine microbial communities from the Columbia River estuary - Flood tide ETM metaG S.713 | ecosystem: Environmental > Aquatic > Marine > Intertidal zone > Estuary | place: USA: Columbia... | reverse complement strand
GGCGCCGATACAATCGTCATTCAAGAAGATGTCGATCCGGTCGCCGAACAGGACAATATTGAAATTTCCGTTCGCAGTGCCGAAATTGCCGGTCGCTATATCCGCCCTGCCGGTCTTGATATTACCGCAGGTCAGGTGATTTTACCCGCCGGAACATTATTGTCGGCGCGGGCAATTGGATTGGCCATTGCCGCCGGTCTGACCCAAGCTTCGGTTCGGTTGCGCCCGCGTGTTGGGGTTTTATCGACTGGTGATGAATTGGTTTCGCCCGGAGAATTGCCAGGCCCCGGCCAGATCATCAGCTCAAATGCCAGTTTTCTTGCCAATTTTGTAACTGCATGCGGTGCCGAAGCGGTCGATCTTGGAATTGCCCGCGACGTGCCAGGGGCCATGCTTGATGCGGTTCGCCGCGCCAGCAACCTTGATCTTGTTGTAACCACTGGCGGTGCATCGGTTGGCACACATGACCATATTGTTTCGGATCTGGCAAGCAGCGGGCAAAACGCGCTCAATTTCTGGAAAATCGCCATGCGCCCAGGAAAACCGCTTATTTCGGGCAATGTTGATGGCATTCCGCTTATTGGTTTGCCCGGCAATCCGGTATCCACCGCGGTCTGTGCTTTGGTGTTTTTACGGCCAGCCATTACCCATATGGCTGGGGGTGCGGCATCGTCATTGCAGTTTTTAATGCCGCTTGCTGTTGATCTTGGCACGAATGATCAGCGACAAGATTATATTCGCGCACAAATCACCACAAAAGATGGCGTGCAGGTCATTATGCCCGCACCACGCCAAGACAGCTCGATGATGTCGGTTCTGGCAACGGCAAATGCGCTTATCGTCCGTCCGCCTTTCGATTCTGCCAAAATTGCGGGTGACTTTGTATCGGTCATTCCACTGCCCGATCTATGCTAACGCTTTTGCGCTAATTTGATTTCGATCAAAATGCAATATTTCTGGCCGTCATTGTTTTTCTTCAATAAGGGCTTGCGCCAGCAATGGAACATTGATAGAACATAAACAGAACGAAATGGAACAAGCGGAGTATTAGGATGCTTACACGCAAACAAAGTGAGCTTTTGACCTATCTTAGTGATCATATGCAGCAGCATGATGTGCCGCCTTCTTTTGACGAAATGCGCGACGCGCTTGGCCTTGCGTCAAAATCGGGGGTTCACCGGCTTGTCTCTGGCCTCGAAGAACGCGGCTATATAAGGCGGCTTGCCAATCGGGCGCGTGCCATTGAAATTTTAAAGCCGGTAACAGCGGCGGCTAGCGGCGTTGTCACGCGTGCCGTTGAAACAGCGTCTAATCTGGTCAGCCTCCCCCTTTTGGGGCGGATTGCAGCTGGCACACCGATCGAGGCGCTAAGCGACCCAACAAATCATCTTGAAATTCCCGCAAGCATGATCGGTAGCGGCGAACATTTCGCCCTTGAAATTGTCGGTGATTCAATGATGGGGGCTGGTATTTTAGACGGTGATACTGTGGTGATCCAACGCGCCGAAACCGCACGACATGGCGAAATTGTCGTAGCCCTGATCAATCAGCAAGAAGCAACGCTTAAAACTTTGTTAAAAGAGCCCGGGCGTGTTGGATTGGAAGCGGCAAACCCACGTTATGAAACCCGTTATTTCAGCACGGGCGAGGTTGAAGTGCAGGGCAAACTTGCCGGGCTGATCCGAAATTATTGATTAGTTTGAATTTATTTTTATCGATGAAAATCAGGTAATTATATCCTGTTTTTTGACTGATATTATAAATTGGTTTTCCGCTATAACATGGGTAGCGCGGCGTTACATTTGTTAAAATAAAGGCTGTTTCCAAATCCTTACAAGCTGCGGTTAGGCCTTTTGCTTTCATAACAATGTTGGCGCTAATGCCTTTTGAAAAATCATGTTTGCAAGCGGGCATACATTTTGCCAGATCGGCTTGTTCAATGCTTTGTCCCATCCGCAATTCGCCCATTGACGCCAAAAATTCGGATAGCGGCGCATAGGATAACGCCATGCTATTAGTTCCCGCCAATACCAATTGCGGCGTGCGACCAACGGCAAATAAAACCCCGTCAGGAACTGGCCGAACGGCCCAGATCCCGCCGCCTATTACGACCAACCCCAAGCCAATGCGCGCCATCGGCTTGATCAAAAGCTGCGATATCATTACGCCGGTAACCATAACGACTAGCGCGCTATATCCAGGTGGTGCCACTTTCCATCCCGCTAGCGGAAATCCGGCAATCCAATCAGCCAGATAATAAAGCCCGTCAAGACCGGCCGTCATCAAAGGCGCCACCACCCAATCCAGCCCGAATAAAGTGCTAATCGTTAAAACCATTCCAACCGGCATGATCCAGAGACCGGTAAGCGGTATGCCGATAATATTGGCGACAAGCCCCCATGGGGTGACTGTACCAAAATGCTGTGCCGCAAAGGGTGCTGTTGCCATTGCTGATAAGAATGACATGGTGATCAACGCCATTGGATAGCGCAAAGACCAATGCCATTTGGCCGGCCCGCGCCGCGCTCGCGATTCATACCCGATGACCAAAATCGCCGTTGCGGCGAAGCTTAATTGAAAGCTGGCGGTAAATAGTGCCACCGGATTAAACGCCAAGATTGCAAAAGCGGCCAGACAGACATTACGAAGCGTTAACGCCATCCGGTCATGCAGGATTGCCAAAACCACAAGCATTGCCATGCCAAAGGCGCGAAGCGCACTGACCGGTGCCCCTGACATCAAAACATAACATCCACCAATAATAGCCGCGATAATCGCCGCATATTTATGCAATGCAAACCGTGATGATCGTGATGGGAACAGCGCGCCGAAAAACCGTATAACGGCCATGCTGCCAAAACAGATCAACCCCATATGAAGCCCAGAAATTGCCAGCAAATGCGCCAAGCCAGAATCGCGAAACCGGTTATAGACATCCTCGCTGATGAATCTTCGCTCACCAACAAGCAACGCTGCCGCAATGGCGCCTGCCGGTTTGGGCATTAGATCGACAAGATGCGCGGCAAATCCAGCCCGATAGCGTGCCAAAAACAATTTCACATCATGCATTACACTTTCGGCATGATCATCCGGCATCATTGTGATTTCCGAGATAACATAGCCGCTTGCCAGCACGTCATTGACACGCGCACGCCGCCCATAATCAGGCGTACCATGCAAAATACGATCAGGCGGTGGATAAAGCCGAACCCGCATGGCGATTGCCCCGCCAATATATTGCTGATCCTGCCATTTATCCGTTGTCACACGAACAATACCACCGGCGGGCAGAATGTCGTTTTTCACAATATCTGAGGTAGCACCAAGACTGATCCATAACCGGCTTCGCGCATCGGCATTGCCGTCGATTTTGATCAGCATTCCATTGATATCGGCAGTAACCCCCCATTTTATTTTGGGCTGGTCATGAAGGGCAAATTGCAGACTTGCAAGGGCAATACCAGCGGTAAATACAACAAATAGAAACAAACCCCGATCATGTCCGGCAGACTGGCGGGTATAGATCGCCACCCCCAGCCCCAAAATCGAGGTCAATAGGAACACAGTCACAAGCCAGTTGAGATAACGCCCGCTATGCCAAATATCAGGCATTAAGTGAAACAGAATGATTCCAGCCATAAACAGGTAAAGCGAAATCAATATCCGGCGTTCAGGAACGATCAGGGGTGCAATTTGCCAAGCCATTGGTGTAGCATGCGCGCTTTATGAGTGAAACGCTGTCAGCCTATCAGGAAGGGCTTAAGAAATTATGAATGTCGTCACAAGATTTGCGCCGTCACCGACTGGTTACCTTCATATTGGCGGCGCAAGAACCGCTCTTTTTAACTGGCTGTTTGCGCGCCATCATGGTGGCACTTATCTTTTGCGGATTGAAGATACCGATAAGGCTCGTTCAACCGATGCAGCGATTGCCGCGATCCATGATGGACTTGATTGGCTGGGGCTTGGCGGTGACAAGCCCGCAATCAGCCAGTCAGCGCAAAGCGAACGTCACCAAGAGGTGGCACTTGCGCTTATTACCGCTGGCGCCGCCTATAAATGTTTTTTAACCGATGACGAATTAACCGCAATCCGTGAAGACAGCAAAAAAACCGGTGACGCGGTGCGTTCGCCATGGCGCGACCGTGATCCGGCTGATGCGCCATCGGATGCGCCCTATGTCGTCAGAATGAAAATGCCAACTAGCGGCAGCACAACAATCACCGACGCCGTTCAAGGATCGGTAACCGTGCAGAACCATGTTTTGGATGATATGGTCATTTTGCGCGCTGATGGATCCCCAACCTATATGCTTGCTGTTGTTGTTGATGACCATGATATGGGCATCACGCATGTTATCCGCGGTGATGACCATCTGAATAACGCCTTCCGGCAATATATGGTTTATAAGGGCATGGGGTGGGATATTCCGGTTTTTGCCCATATCCCGCTTATTCATGGCAGTGACGGCGCAAAATTATCCAAACGACATGGTGCGCTTGGCGTTGATGCCTATCGCGATATGGGGTTTTTACCCGACGCCATGTTCAGCTATTTGTTACGGCTTGGCTGGAGCCATGGCGATATGGATATTATTACCCGCGACGAAGCGATTGATTTATTTGAGCTTGGCCGTATCGGCAAATCACCAGCCCGCTTTGACAGCGATAAATTGCGCGATGTGAATGCCTATTTCATCAAGATCATGGATGATGATGCGCTTTATGACTTGATTGCCGTTTCGCTTGCACAATCCGGCAATGCGCCAACAAGCAGTGCCGCAAAATCGCGGATTATCACGCTGATGCCATTGTTAAAAGAACGCGCCAAAACCCATCTTGATATCGCCGGATCAATTGGTTATTTGCTGGGTGATGGCGCGGTTGATATCGCCCCGGACGCCGCCGAACTTCTTACCGATGAGGCCAAGGCAATTTTGCGTGATTTAGATATTTCATTGGCGACCGCCAATTGGGATTTGGATGGGCTAAAAGAGGCTATTAACGGCTATCTTGTCGAAAAAGGCCTAAAAATGCGGGATATTGGCCTGCCCTTGCGTGCCGCTGTCACCGGCATGAAACAAACGCCGTCTATTGTTGATATCATGGTTGCACTGGGGCAATCTGAAACAAGCTACAGATTGCAGATCGCTTGCAAATAACTGTAATTTGCGCTAAAAATCAGACGTTCCTTTGCTGCTGACACAGTCGCCGGCCGCGCCGAGCTGTATCCGTCAAATAACTTTTACCATGAGGTCCGCAGATGGCAGAAAATTCGCCTTCCGAAAAATCAGTGACGATCACTGACAACGCATCAGGAAAATCAACAATTCTTCCAGTTAGTTCGGGAACCATTGGGCCAGATGTTATTGATATCCGTAAACTTTACGCCGAAACAGGCATGTTCACCTATGACCCGGGTTATGGGGCGACCGGTTCTTGTGTTTCGGGTCTGACCTATATTGATGGTGATAAAGGCGTTTTGCTGCATCGCGGCTATGCTATCGAAGATCTTGCCGAAAAGGCCGATTTTCTAGAGCTGGCCTATTTGCTTCTTGAAGGCGAATTACCAAAACCTGATGAGAAAGAAGCTTTCGATACGGCAATCACGCGCCACACAATGGTTCATGAACAGCTATCGATCTTTCTTCGTGGATTTCGCCGTGACGCGCATCCGATGGCCATTCTTTGTGGCGTTACCGGCGCGCTCTCGGCTTTTTATCATGATTCGACCGATATTCATGACCCATTGCAGCGCATGATCGCATCGCGGCGTTTGATCGCCAAAATGCCAACCTTGGCATCAATGGCCTATAAATATTCGCTCGGACAGCCATTTAACTATCCGCGCAACAATCTGAAATATGCTGAAAACTTCCTGCATATGTGTTTTGCCGTGCCAGCCGAAGATTACCATGTCGACCCTATTCTGGCCGATGCGATGAACAAAATTTTTATTCTTCACGCTGATCATGAACAGAATGCGTCAACCTCGACAGTGCGTCTTGCCGGTTCATCAGGCGCAAACCCGTTTGCCTGTATTGCAGCGGGCATTGCCTCTTTATGGGGCCCGGCTCATGGCGGCGCAAATGAAGCTGTTTTGAATATGCTGAATCAGATCGGCCATAAGAAAAACATCCCCGAATTCATCAATAAAGCCCGCGACAAGGATGATCCGTTCCGTTTGTTTGGCTTTGGTCATCGGGTTTATAAGAATTTTGACCCACGCGCCAAGGTTCTGCGCAAAGCCTGCCACGATGTTCTTGGCAAGTTGGGGATCAATGATCCGCTTCTCGAATTGGCGATGGAGCTTGAAGAATTGGCCGTCAATGACAGCTATTTCATTGAAAAGAAGCTTTATCCGAATGTGGATTTCTATTCAGGCATCATTCTAAAGGCGATGGGCTTTCCAACCTCAATGTTCACCGTGCTGTTTGCCGTTGCGCGGACGACCGGCTGGATTGCACAATGGAATGAAATGATTACCGACCCGACCCAGCGGATTGGCCGCCCTCGCCAGCTCTATACAGGGCCTGTCGAGCGTCCTTATAAAGATCTACAATCGCGTTAGGCCTTCATCAAATTATTGCCGCATAAATGCAACTGGCTTGGTTTTTAATCAAGCCAGTTTTTTAACGCGCCGATCACCAATTCATCAAATGAACGCGCGCCGCCGGTCAACAGGCTTTTCAGCTCAATCGCCGCTTGTCTTGCACTAGATTTTGCGTTGGCGTCATCGAGACAGTCTAAAGTGGCGGCAGCAAGTGTTTTTGCGGTTGCCGCTTCTTGAAAATAAAAGGGATAAAGCGGACGACCAAGAATGGCATTTGGTAAAATCACCTTATCCAGATCAACCAACCGGCGGCCGATAAAGCCACTGAACGCGCCTGTACGATAACAAGTCACGCCAACGGTTCCGCATAACGCAGCCTGCAAGGTGATCGTGCCTGATGTTGCCATCATCGCATCACTTGTTTGCAATGCAGGTATTAAATCTTTGGGTTGATCAAGAATGGTAACGCCTGTTCCATCAACAAGGCTCTGGATCAGTGGCAAAAGATGCGGCACGGCTGGCAAAACAAAATTCAAATTTGGATCATGCCGTTTGATGATCGCTGCTGCGGCAAGCATTTGTGGCAAAATAAGGCTGATTTCACCGCGGCGACTTCCTGGCAATAATATGATTTTATTGAATTTTTTTTGCGGTTCCTCGCTGTTTTTACCTGCTGGCGTGACAGGCAAAAAATTTCCAAAGGCTTCGGGATGTCCTATAAAATGCGCATCAAGCCCAAATGGTTTGAAATAATCAGGTTCAAATGGAAACAAACACAAAAGGCCATCCATAACAGTGGCAAATTTTTTCGCCCGCCAACGGCCCCAGGCCCACACCGTCGGGGCGACGCAATGGATGATTGGCACCGACCAGCCAACGGCCTTCATACGGCGTTTTAACCGCGACGCAAATCTTACGGCAAACCCCTTATTATCAACGGTAAGAACCAGACGCGGCCGTGCCCTTATCACCTGTTCGACAAGATCATCAGCAAAGCGGGATAGCCGCCGATAGGCTGTTAACGCGCCGCCAAACCCCATGACCGATAGCGTTTCCATATCGACCCAAGATTCAAGCCCTTCAGCCTGCATTAACCTGCCACCAACACCAATCCAGTCAGGTTTTTCATAAGCGTTATTCACCGCCCGCATGAGATGGGCCGCCAATTGATCGCCCGATGCCTCACCTGCAAGGATGAAAATTGGTGCTGTCATGATGTGGTGCAGCTATCAATGCCGATCAAAGTAACGCCGTGTGCCGTACATAGAGCCTTGATTGCCGCAATATCATCGGCCAACAGCACCGCATCTGCCTCAACCGCCAAAAGCAACAAACCAGCCTTTGCCGCAGTTTTTATGGTGTTACAGCCGATCACTGGCATATCAAGGCGGGAATCTTGAGCGCTTTTGCTCATTTTAACAAGGCAGGCAATGCCGCCAGTCGGATCAAGGAGCGATGTAGCGCGGGCAATCATGGCATCACTGCCTTCAGCCGCTTCAATTGCGATCACGCGGCCATTTTGGACGATAACCGACTGCCCAACATCATGCGTTCCCAACGCGGCAAGAATGGCGGCGCCAAGGGCTATTGCCCCCGTAGCTTGCGCATCAGGCTTATCACCTGCGACAAGACCCAAAGGCATTTTGCGATGTGGTAGAAAGGCGTCAACCGCCATGGTTTCAATCCCTTTTTCGGCAAAATAAGTCGCCACATGGCGAAGCGCATTATCATCACCCTTGGTCATCATCTTACCAAGCAGTTTCACCCCGTCAAAATCAGGTCTTAGCGCCGCCATTGATGGCCATGAGACCTTGCCAACCATGACCAGTTTTTCAATATTATGCTGACTCATGATCGTGCGGGTTTCACCAATTGCGCCAAGGCGAATTGGCGTGGACTGATAAGCGGAAAAATCAGCGTCGGCTTGTCCTTTTATAGGTAGGATCAAAACATCAAAGCCGCCCGCAATTGCCGCGGCGGCAACCTCAATCGGCAATTGGCCCTTTCCGGCGATAATAGCAAGCCGTGTCATGTCCTTGATGAACCCTTTTTGGCAATTCTGCCGCGCTTATGCCCTTTTAGCGTTTAAATGACTGGCAAACACCATTGCGGCCAGCATTATCGATAAAATCAAACAGAAGATCAAATTCTGACTGGCCAGAAAAATGAGCCCTTACATCCTGTAACCGACTTGCAAAAAGCCCGTTTCCCCGAATCAACTGGCGGAAAAGATCGCGCAATGCAGTGACCGTCTTTGGGGCAAAGCCGCGCCGTTCAAGCCCAATGACATTGATCCCACTAAGCCGCGCCCGGTTCCCAGCGGCGATGCAGTAAGGGATGATATCGGCATCAACAAGACTATGCGCGCCAACCATTGCATGTGCCCCAACGCGGCACCATTGCTGAACCGCCGCAAAACCACCAAGCATTACATGATCGCCAATCTTTACATGCCCACCAAGCGAGGCGTTATTGGCAAAAATAACGTTATTGCCAACAATACAATCATGCGCCACATGCGCACCCGCAAAGAACAAACCATGATCACCAACAATCGTTTCCATTGCGTCAATAGCCGTTCCCGGATGCATGGTCACATGTTCGCGAATGACGCAATTTTTACCAATGACCAAACGTGAAGGCTCATTTTCATAGCGCGTATGCTGCGGCGCGCAACCAAGCGCGGCAAATGGGTAAACCTCGCACCCTGCCCCAAGTGACGTATGGCCCTCGATCACGACATGACTATGAAGATGGGCCCCGTCACCGATAACGGCGTTTTCACCAATCACACAATAAGGCCCAATTTTGACATCAACGCCGATCTTGGCTTTTGCTGCGACAATTGCAGTTGAATGAATTGTTTGCGTCATTGCCTAGCGATCCGGATCAACGATCATCGCGCCAAATTCGGCTTCGGCAACAAGCTTTCCCGCCACTTTCGCCGTGCCGGTAAATTTCCAAAGTGGGCCTTTGGCTGCGGTTTTAACAACACGCATTTCAATCACGTCACCAGGTCTTACCGGCTGGCGAAAACGGGCTTTTTCAATGGTTGTAAAAAACACCAATTTGCCAGTGGTGAAATCGGGCGTTGTTGCGGCCACCATAACCGAAGCTGTTTGCGCGATGGCTTCAACAATCAACACCCCGGGCATCACCGGAAAATCGGGAAAATGACCGGCAAAATAGGGTTCATTGCCACTAACGGCTTTGATGCCTGTGGCTTCGGTATCGGGGATGATGTTTTCAACCCGATCAATCAACAAAATTGGCGCCCGATGGGGAATCAGCTTTTTGATCTCATCAATATTCAAAACATCAATCGTTTCCGCCATTACCCTGTCCTTTTGTGATCTTCATTGATCCATACATAGTATAAATCTTGTTCAACTTCACTGCTTATTATGATTTGGACGCTTTTGGCGTGCTAAGCCGTCTTAGCGCTGCCTGATCGCGCCAGAACTGGCGCTTTGAAACGGCTGGAAACCCTGCGACCTGATCACCATCTTCGATATCCTTTGTGACACCGCTTCGCGCTGTTAATACCGCGCCATCACCAATTTTCACATGCGGGGCAATGCCAACCTGCCCCCCCATTGCAACGCCTGCTCCGACAGTGACACTGCCCGAAATACCGCATTGACCGGCAATGATAGATCTTTCACCAATTGTTACATTATGGGCGATGTGACACAGGTTATCCATCATCACATGCGCGCCTATCTGGGTATTGCCAAGGCTACCGCGGTCAATCGTGCAACCACAGCCAATCGATACAAAATCATCAATCAGCACAAGGCCGATATGCGGCAGTTTCACGACGCCGTCATCGGTCATTTCAAAACCAAAACCAGCCGCACCAAGCACGCTGCCAGCGCCAATATCAACCCCGTTACCAATCAAACAATGCGACAAAACACTGTTTGACCGGATATGACAATTCTCACCAACCGTAACACCAGCATGCAAAACTGCGCCAGCTTCAATCACGGTTCCCGCTCCGATCACTGCATGCTGCATGATGGTCGCCGATGGATGAATGATGGCAGTTTTGGCGATTTTTGCCAGTGATGAGACACCTGCAGAGCCATGATCAATCGGTGCTGGGGTGACAAGATGCGCCAATGCGCGGGCAAATCCAATGCGCGGTGATGGCACAATCAAGCAGCAATTAGACGGATCAATCATTGGCACGCAAGCTTCATTCGTAATCACAACTGCCGATTTTGCCACCAATGTATTGGCCACAGCCGGATCAGACTGGTAGATCAATGACGACGGTTTTGCTGCGTCAAAGGGCTCAATATCCTCGATTACGATCTTTTCGGGCCCACACAGGTCGGTCGCCTCGATGACCTTGGCAAGCGCGGCGGCCGTCACATCTTTGGCAATTTGGAAGAATGCAGTATTGATGGACATGAAGATACCCTATTGCGCAACCGGTTTCTTGATTTCAACCTCGATGCGGGCGTTTTTGGTGCGTTCATTCAGGCGCGTCAAAACCTCATCCGAAATATTTAGATGCGGCAAAAAAATCACACTCGAATCACGGTTTAAAATCAGGTCAATCTGGCGTTCATTGGCAATCTTTGTCATTACTTCGATCGCCAGTCCACGGATATCGCTCAATGCTTTTTGATAGGCGTTATCAATTGACTGTCTTTTATATTGGATTTCTTTCTG
>Ga0102812_10002953_pt1 | contig 11238 bp, 14 predicted proteins | sample ColrivemetaGS713_FD_79334 | JGI IMG/M metagenome (GOLD analysis project Ga0102812, IMG submission 79334) | Estuarine microbial communities from the Columbia River estuary - Flood tide ETM metaG S.713 | ecosystem: Environmental > Aquatic > Marine > Intertidal zone > Estuary | place: USA... | reverse complement strand
GGCTGCGCCGTAGGCGTTACACACATCGTGTATCGTTCGGATGTAATCCAAGGGTACTCACCTGGAAAATTACTGTCAAGGATATAACAACCAACAACGCCCAACAGGGCGCACACATTATGAAACCACTAAGCGAAACATACAAAGTATCATACATCGACTGGCAAGATGACGAAGGAAACTGCGGCACAAGCTACGCAATCATCCTTGAAGCTGAATCAGAGGAGGAAGCTGAGGTCGAGCTTTCCACTTTTCTGCCGCCGCTACCCAAAAAGGAAATTCTCAAAGCTCCAGAACGTCGAGAGATTCGCGGATACACTGCGGCTCAGATGATGGACTACGCCAATGCTGCCGTATCTGCAACGTGGAATAGTGCGCATATATTATGAGTTACGAAGGTAACTGAACATTACTACCCATATATGAAGAATAAAACCTTGCAACTACTGCCAGGTTCTCACATAAAAGAAACAACACTAACAATAAAAGATTAAAAATATGAAACATACAGTACAATTCTATACATACCCCGACGGGGAAGCAGAGTTTATGAACAAGGATGAGATCGTCCTTCGATTAACAGGCAGGGGTTCAATTAATGACTGCTACGTAGGCGACCTATCCGATGGTGACCAATACTGCCAGCGACTACAGACTAAGCTACAGAAGCGGACGGCATCCGACATACTTAACTTCATTGCTGACAGGGAGATATGCATATCTTATGAGTTTGGTAGTGGCTTATGCAGCCACACTTGGAGTGGCAATGATTACGCTATCATTAAGCTCTCGGATGCCAGCGGTCAATCACTTACCAAGTACCCATACGATAATGCATCAGCATTACGTGAGGCGGTTGAATTTGTTATGGACCAGGAGGAACTATAATGGAATCACCTACAAATACATTTGTAATCGATCAGTTCTCTGACCTATACGAGAAAGCAATGTCCAATAAAAAGATTATGGATGAAGGTCGCAGGGCTGCTACACTATTCAAAAAACTAGGGTGGCTGGAGGATGCCCGCCGCACTAAAACTGGTCGAGCATCGTACCCAACCTACGGAAAGAAAAAAACATAATGGCACACTTCTATACATCAGAAAGACTACCGAAGTTTCTACCGGAGGTAGAGACCCCAGCCCAGGCACTGAAGAATAAGAAGGCTTGGCCTTCAGTTACTACAGTACTGAGTATCATTAGGGATGACTTCATTGACTCAATCTTCCAGCCCCAACAGTTAGTCACTCTGGCACGTGAGCATCCGAATATGGACTGGCGGGACGTTAAGGATATGACCTACGGCTTTCGTAAACACCCTTGGACTGGTGCTATGATACCAAGCTCCGAGTTTGGTACATCAGTACACAAGCGCATTGAGGACATCATCAAGGGGGTAGAGGATGACACCGCTACACCTTGGGATGATTGGGCTATGCCCTTTGTCCATTGGGTGGCTGAAAACAATATCAGTGTAATGGGAACGGAGTATGTCATTGGCAATAGCGATCTTAAGATCGCTGGCAGCGTTGACTTCATTGGAACCTATGAGGACGGAAAGATATTCCTAGCGGACTACAAGACACGTAAGTGCAAGGGCAAGGGAAGTTACTACGGCAAGGACTGCAAGCAGTTAGCGGTTGAAGCTTGGATGCTTCAACAATTACTTGACCTTGATTACCTGCCCGGCTGTGTCTCTGTTTGCATCTGCACTGAGACGGCTGAACACTACCACAAGGTGTGGAAAGATCACGACATACAATACCATTTGGAAGGAGCAATGCTAGCGGCTAAGGTCTACTGGCAGGAGCGAATGACAAAGGCAACGAGCTACAAATAACAACAATAACAAAAAAGATAAATATGAGTAAACTAAATAAAACAATGCAGGAACTAGAACAGCAGCCCGCTGTATTCAACCTAGCTCCTTTGACCAATGACCCCTCGTGTTCCTATCTCATTGAGATTAGCCAAGACGAAGCAACCGAATACTGGGGAGTAACTAGTATTGACGATGCCATACAGACTATCATAGAGCATCCGTTCAGCACAGCAACCATCAACATTGGAAACAAGATCCCTAGTATTAAATTCAACTAACAAGAAAATAAATATGGAAACACTGAGCAATAACTTAATAGCCACTGCAATCGTATCAATTACGATAGCAATGTTAGTAATCCCAGCTGCACTAGCCAATCGTCAGCGACTAACACTTAGGGATCGACTAATAAATAATGCCCTGGGATCCTTCAGCAATACTGGAGGAAAGCGCAGGCGTTATACCCCAGAGGAGGACGCACTTATCCTCAGTCGTGTGATCAAGGACAGTGACATTGAACTAGTCATACAGCGCACCAAGAACTCCATTCAAGTACGTCGTAATTCACTAAAGAATTCTAAAGCATAATGAAGTACGTCAAGCAATCAGACCTTAAGCAATTCCGGGAGGACAACCGACCGAGCGAATGCCCTATCATCGAGGTAGAGAACCCATCCTGGGTTGTAGATCACGATCACCACAGTGGTCAAGTCCGAGGGGTGATTAGCTCCGAGGGTAACACATACCTTGGTCGCCTAGAGAATGCATTCAATCGTATGTCATTGACTGCACGTAAGGTAGGGCTACCGAAGATGCTAAAGAACATTGCTGACTACCTCAACAAGAAGGACACTAACCTGTTGCACCCCACTGGATACCGTCAACTCTACAAAAGATTTGACCGCCTTCAAAAAGGCGAGCAGGAATTACTGCTCGTATCCCTTGGGTGCGACATCGACACCATCAGGAACTTACCTAACTCAAAGGAGAGAACCTCCTTATACAAAACAATAATAAAAAATGACTGAACCAAATGACACCACCACTCTAGTTGAACGACTGCAATCAGTGCAGTCCCAGCTCAAGGCTCCTAAGGGGCAGAAGAATAAATTCGGTAACTACAATTACCGGTCAGCGGAGGACATCCTTGAGGCACTCAAGCCCCTGCTTGCATCCAATGGTCTAGCACTGATCATCGCTGATGACATCGTAGAGATTGCTGGACGTGTGTACGTTAAGGCAAGTGCATCCGTCATCGATGCCTACGGTGCGCAAATTGGATCCAATGGATTCGCTCGTGAAGCAGAGACAAAGAAGGGGATGGACGATGCCCAGATTACGGGCAGTGCTTCCTCCTATGCTAGAAAATATGCACTGAATGGATTGTTTGCTATTGACGATACCAAGGATGCGGATTCAACTAACACTCACGGTAAGGATAAGACATCCAAGCCACAACAAAACGAAACAGTAAATGCCCTCGACGGGCTTATCTAATATGACACAATACGACAACACTAATACTGGTGGCCTATGGCCATCCGAGCAAAAGACAGAGAAGCACCCTAACCTTAAGGGTAAGATCAACGTAGACGGTAAAGATTATTACCTGTCCGCCTGGTCAAAGACTGACAAGAACGGTGGAAAGTATTTGTCCCTCGCCGTTGATAAGCCAATTGCAAAGGAACCATCGCCAGTCGTTACGACCAGTGATGAATCATTGCCGTTCTAATGTTGGCTAACCCCAAATACGACAAGGAGTGGTGGGATAAATTCCGTCACGAAGAAGTCCAGTATATTTTAGAATTAACTGGACGTAAGAACTCGGATTACACTGGCGGAGACGGTTGCAATAACCCCTTTGCAAACTTCGATGCCAGCGTAGAGTTCAACGTTGATCCCCTCACAGGGATCTGTGTAAGGATGCAGGACAAATTCCAGAGAGCGAAAGCTTTCTGTGCGGCTGGTTCACTTGAGGTTAATACCGATGGTGATCAGGCGAAGGACATCTTCAGAGACCTAATCGGTTACTCACTGGTTGCAATAGGTATGCTGGAGCGTTCTGAATAGTAGACAACTCATAATAATAATTGGGGGGCGAGGGTTTTATGGTTACCTTCGTCCCCTTTTTTTTGTAAATCCTAAACGAAAAAAAGGAATTAAATGAACGAAGAATTAAATGAGCCACACAATTTAAATGCAGAGGAGGGCTTGATCGCAAGCTGCTGCCTAGCCGATAAGGCTAATGGATACGATACAATATCTCACTTGGTTGAGCCAAGTGACTTTTACTTTCAGAGGAATGAAGTCCTCTACAATAGCGTTGCCAACATAGCAGGACGAGGGGAGGACATCAATGAGGTGTCCCTTATGGAGGAACTTAAAAAGTCCTCCTCCCTTGACGCTATTGGCGGCATAGCCGGAATGATGGCGGTGATGAGTCGAGTAGACAACCCGATGTCCATCAAATACTTTGCGAAGATCGTGAAGGAAAAGGCTCAGCTTCGTATGATCATACGCAAGTGTCGCACATCCGAAGAGGAGGCACGTGCTGAGATCAAAGACTCCGACAGTATTCGGGCAGGGCTTGAGTGCGATATGATCTCCATCGATGATCAAGATCGTACGACCACTGACCTACGTACGTCCGTTGACATACTTCGTGATGACTACGATAAGATGCTGACAGGTGAGTACATCAGTGAAGTAGTTAAGACCGAGATCCCCCACTTGGATGAGAAGCTCGGCAATGGTGGCGTGGCTCCGGGTGAGGTGATGGTTATTGCTGCCCCTACTTCCTGTGGTAAGTCACAGCTTGCCCTCAACATAGCACTACGTGCTGCTATGAATGCAGGTGTCAGCTCAGCTATTGTCTCACTTGAGATGCCTCAGAAGCAGGTAACACAGCGACTAGTACAGTGCCTATCCCAGGTGAATGTAAACCTCATTAGGGATCGTGTAGTCAGTAAGAAGCAGATGGCTAGCGTTAATGATGCACTGGACACCATCGGTGGCTTAAGCATCAAGAGTATCCACAGCGTTAAGAGTGTACAAGATATGGCATCCCAAGTACGTACGCTGGTACGTACGGACAACATCAAGATGCTGATCATTGACTACCTACAGCTTATGCCATTCGGCAATGGACGTATGTCAAAGAATGATGCCATCGCTGACGTTTCCCACAAGATTAAGCAGCTCGCACTTGAACTGAATATCCCCGTCTTACTCCTATGCCAAGTCGGGCGTGAGGGAGCCAAGCGTGATGGTGGTCTGAAGCTACACGATCTAAAGGATTCTGGGGACATCGAGAATGATGCCGATGTGGTTCTACTTATGTGGCCAAAAGAAGGTGACGTAGATTCATCAAGAATGGTTGACAACCACGGACCCTATGTTGCAATGCAATATAACGTAGCGAAGAACCGAGAGGGGGACCGAGACGTAAAGGGAATATTCAAGTTCCGAAATACAATCGGACGATTTTATTAAATAGTAAGTTAGGTAGTCGGACTATTAAGATGTCCGTTGGATTGTTCATTCCATTTCAACCACCTAGCTTACCTAATTTTTAGGTACAACTATGAAGGCAAGTAAAATTATAGAGAAGCTTTCACTACGATACCCGCATATGGGTTGCCCAATAGAAGCCACTGACCAGTTCAGTACGTTCGACTTTAAGAGCGAGAAATACCTCATTGAGGTTAAGTCCAGACGCAAGAGATACGACCCTTGGCTGATCGAGAAGCACAAGGTTGACTCCAATGTGTTAGCCACAGGCGACACAGGCAGGGAGGTACTCTACGTAACTGAGTACGAGGGTACAGCATACGTATGGAACATATCCAAGATGCTACTGGATGAGTACGACTTCAAGTGGACGCAAAAGAATATGCCCCAGACTACTGACTTCAGCAACAACCGTTGGGTGAAGAAAGATGTTGGCTACGTAAGCGAGTCCGATGCCACTATAGTTACACTGTAATTAATAGGTCACCCTTGTGATCCGACCTTGACTTCGCCACTTTTACCGCTGTTGGAACTTATCCCTAAACGCTTGGGACTGCTGCATCATTTGAACTACGGACTTAGTGAGTACACCACGTTGCTGCTGTAGATTTAGGTACTGACCAAGTTGTTCAGGTGGCATCGTGTCCATCTTCTCGATGAAGTACTTCGCTCTAGCCGCAACAGGAAGTCCCTTCACCCGACTGTCAAAGGATGTAACTCCGGCTGCCTTGTTCTCTGTCCTCTTTATGACTGACTTAAGGATTTGCTTAGCAAGGGCTGGGTTCTCATTGAGTGAGTTCTGTAGGACGAGCATACGTTCAGCATTGGAATCCTTTGATTGCATCTCAGTAAACGTACTGCGAGCCAATCGGGTTCCCTTCTGTTGGTCTGTACCGAACTCCTTCTCAAGGTTTTCAATTGTCTCAGCATCGTAGCCTCGGGCTGCAAATGTTTCAGAGGAGGACTCACCGAAGAATCGTCGAAGAACTGGGCGATTGTTCCTAGCAATGGGCTTACCATTGACAATGTCGGATGCAACTTGGAAGAGCCTTCCAGTTGTTTGACCCGGACCGCCAACCCAAGTTTGGTACAAGTACTGTAAGTTCTCGGGCGAAACCTCGTACCCTAATGACTGTAGTTGCTCAGCGAAAGAGATAGCCATCTCTCCCCCACGTGTCTCCATTGTCCAAGGAAACATCTTCTCGACTTCACTAATGTTTTTTGTCTCTAACCAATTGGGTCGAATGTCACGTCCGAGTCCATCCTTATTCTGGACGAGTTCCGTCCAGGGTCTCATAATAGTTGGAACCAATGATCCACCCATTGGGTTGTATGATCCAATGAATGCATTACCAAGCTCAGCTACATCCTGCCCAAGGGTTTTATCCATCTCGGCTTGAGATGGCTCAATTCCCATTATGCCCCTCTGGATTACTTGCTGCTGGGTATAGTCCGCTACCTTCTTGAATGGAGCAATGGAGTAACCGATTGGGATTGAGAAAGTATTTAGGGAGCCATCCTCGTTCTTACCTGTGACGAAGGTGAAACTCTTGTCGGTCTTATAGGAGCTGCCATTAGCAGCCTTCATCTTTTCCTTCCACTCGGGATCGATGCTTTGATTGTAAAGATCCAGTGTAAGAGAAGTTGCTGCCAAGGATGCCATTACTCCAGCGGCAACCTTTGGGTTCTTCATACTACGGATGAAATTACGTGAGCCTTGGATCGCAGGGTTAGCGAATAAGTAGGCTGCTTGAATTGCTCCACCCTTGGAACCCTTCATCAATGGATCGAACGAACTGTCCCTAGCTGCTAGGGCAGCTTCCTTTCGGCTCATACCAGCGTCAAGACCACGGCGGTAAACGCCGAATCGAGTAGAGTCCTCGACTACTGCATTAACATTGTCCCACAACTTTGTCCACTCGCGTAGCTTGGATGTAGTTGGCTGATCCAGTCGCTTCTGCAACCCCTTGATGCCGTCCTCAATGTTGGCAATGGTGGATGAACTTAGGTTCCCAGTACTACCACCGTCCTCAGTGAACTGCTTGTAGATTGCATCAACCTTAGCTACCTCTGGATCTGCGGATACCTTACCATCACTGAATATGTTGCGACGAACAACTGCCATATCCCCCAAGGGATTAAGCAGCTTGGATGATTCGCCCAGCCCCATCTTGGCTGTAGCATTAACAATAGCTTCAGACCTATCCCGGAAGAGATTGGGAATGACGAACTCTGGATTGAACCGAGTGTACATCTGACCAATGAGTCGATTGTAACCCAGTGCAAGCTTGGCTATTCCACTGACTACATCCCTATTCTGACCACGCATTGCTTGGGCTAGCCTCTTGTCCTTGAATGCAATTGCTGTATTCTCACCATCCACGAATACGTTTACAACGGAATCCTTGTCGATACCTTCAGGGGTCTTTGCCCCTTTCTTCGGCTTGTAGGTTGTAAGTATCTCACCAGCGTACTTCTTGTTAGCATCTGATTGAACCAGTCGCAAGAACGCTTGGTTAGCCTTGTTGGTTTCCGCCGCTCTAATAGCGGTGGATAAGTTACCAATAATATTGTCACCAATATCAGCAACACTTCGGTCGGATCCTATGGCAGTGTATTGACCAGGCTTAAAACTAGCACCGTCCTCCATTACTCGATTTAATGGAACGTAATCTGGGAATATCTTCCTCCACTCCTTTGCCTGAGCCTTGCTAACTATTCCACCATCCACCAGCGTATCAAGGATCTGGTTGGATAAATCCTTACGGCTGTTGATAATGTTCTCAAGCTCTACATTGAGCTTGGTCTTTTCAAAATTCTTTATGTATGCTTGTGCATCCTCAGTACTGATACCAGCGGGTGAACCCTCGCCCTTGAACCCTTTTGCTTTTGACTTATTGAAGGCAACGGCGTGTTTGGAATACAGGTACTTATTGACGGACTGCGACAGCTCCGCTGCGGGAACACCCATATCCTCAGCCTTAGCCACGATCCACTTGCTGTCGAGATCAACGATGTCCGCTATCTCGTTGTTGCGCATTTGTATCTTTGGTTCAGCAAGTCTACTGTATAGATTGAAGTCCTCGGCTTCTGACTCGACCTTGAGCTTTCCATCCTTGCTCTTGTATTGCCCACCGCCGGACTGATCCTGCAACTCTTGGAATCGAGCCTTTGAGTCCATAGTGGACTCCTTAATGGAGAGCCTTAGCCCCTTGTACCCCTCCTTGACTTCATCATTGAACTCACGGGCATTTCTCATTACCCCGTCCACCAGTATCTTCGCATCGGGATCCCCGCTCTTGTACAGTGCGCTCAGTTCATTCCTGTCAATACCAGCATACTTATTGTAAGCCTTGCCAAGTGCGCTACCAGCTAGACCTAGCCCTGCTCCCATCGTTCCACCCTGCAATGCGGATCCACCCAGTTCTTCAACTGTTGGTAATCTATTCTCCGTTATTGAGGTTTCGATTGCGGCAGCCGCTGGCATTATAGCGGAACCCATCAGTCCTTGGGATAGTGCCTGATTAGCACCCTTGCTCTTGAATACTTTCAGTGCCTTGCCACCGGGAACAATGTTAATAAGTGCGGAAGCAACTACGTCCCCGTAGTTTAGATCACCTTCGGGATCTAGCATTCTTTGGCGAGCAATGGAGCCAGCGGCTCCCGCCCCTAGTCCACCAAGTATCGCACCAGGTACAGCACCTACACCTCCGAAAGCAGTTCCAGCAGTAGCACCAGCTAGGCGACCACCTTCACCTATGGCGATTTCAGCAGCATAGGCAGCAGCTAGCTCGGCTGCGCTATTTTCGTCTTGAGCTTCCTCGCCTATAAGGGGTTCATCAACCTGGAGTGGGTTACCACTCTCATCAAAGTTTGCCTCAAGGTATTCTAGTCGGGCTGCCTCTTCTGGGGTTAGTGCCATAATGGATTATCGGTTTGCTTGTAATGCTGCTCGCTCGGCTATAAGTCTTTCTCTTTCGGCTCTCTGTTCTGGGGTTTCACTACCGCCCAGTGAGCTTAAAAATGATGCCGTAGGATCGGGCGGGACAACCTTTATTGCTTCTGGTCCCTGTCTCACAACTGTTAGACCACCTGGACCCTGTTCAAATGTAATCTCATCACCTTGGATGCTCTTCATTATAGCACTCAATGATGCTCCAAATGTTTCAGCAGCTTGCGCTCGTTCACGCATAGAGAGCCTTGGGTCATTGACACCGGACTCAGTGGCGAATCGAGCTAGTTGATCCGCTTGCTCTGGGTCTAGGTTCTCCATCAAGGAATCAGTCAGAGCTAATGAACTCTTGACCTTTTGGGCAAGAGCCTTGTCCTCTTTCTTGATGTCCGTGTAGTCACTGATTGCGCCGCTGATATTTTTCCCTAACTCCCTAAAGGAGTCAGCTCGTATCTGCGCTGCATTAGTGAATCCGCTGTAATCCGCCTGCATTAGACGGGGATCTACTGGTGTACCTGCTTGAAATGCCATAACTATTTAATCTTTGTATTCATCCAGTTGCGGATGATTGATTTGATACGAGGTTTATTGGAGATGAACTTAGCGAAGCGTTCGCCGTACTTTAAGTACAGCTTACGGAACCAGCTTGGGGAATCATTAAGCATCCATTCACGGAACTGCATCCACTTGCCGCTTTCAATTCCGTAGACCTCACGGGCTACCCAGCAGGCGGCGTAGGTTCCAATTCCTTGAGCAATTCCACCAATAGCACCCATAGTGCCAGCTTGCCCTGCTGCATTAGCCTGAGCCTGCATTCCCGCAAAGGTAACGTCCTGACCACGCTGTTGCATAGCCATATTCAACCCTACATTAGGATCGAACAACTGAGGTCCCATAGGTCCTGCTGCGCCCTGCTGTGCCTGTCCTAGCATTTGCCCGCCAAGGTTAATAGATGAAGAAGGGCGACCTAAGATAGTCATACCTACGTCACCAGCAAGCTGACGGTTCATACCGAAAGCCTGTTGTCCCATACCTGCTGCTTGACCACGAAGGCCAGATAGGTACTGCTCACGTCCAAGTAGTTGCCCAGCAACTGCACTCTGGTCCGTTACACGGCCCTGACGTTGTGCCATTCCTAGTGCCTGCTGATCTACTAGACGTTGTTGCTCTGGGTTAAGACCCTGAGAACGCTGATAAAGATCCTCAGCCATAGCAGTCTGCTGCTCGGCTAGTCCTGTGCTGTAGGGGTCAGCTTCACGGTAGGCCTCTACTACTTGAGGAGCGAACTCCTGTAGTGCGCCTACATCTGACTCACGCTGCAACTGCAACTGCTCACGTTGCAACTTGCCTGCACGGGTTGACTGCTCTTCAAGGAGTTCAAACAATCCAGGAGTACCCCCAAGGGTAGGAGACATACCTTGCATCTGTGTCTCGATCTGTGCAATACGTACTGCACTATCCTTACCTGGATCTCCAGCGGCAGCAATGTACTCAGCTCTTTTCTTGGCTTGCTCCCTATCGTAAGCCGACGACCCACCGCCTTTGCGACCTCGCAGACCACTCGAACGCTTCTTGCTGGGGAATAGACTATTAGCAGAAGCTTCAATAGCAGCCTTACGCTCAGAGCTGCTCATTGTTTCGTATTCCTGTCCTGCCTTAAGTCCAGCTAGTTCATTCTTTAGGCGTTCGTACTCAGGGTTGACTGTCCCACCTTCAATACCACGGGCCATTACGCCAATGTCAGCTAGCTCTAGGGCGGTGTACTGCGGACGGTACGTCCGTTCAGCACCAATCAATCGCTCCTGCAAGCGAGGGTCCGTGATGCCCTGGTAAGAGCCACTAAAGCTCTTGCCGAATAAGTATTCACCCATTGACTTTCCAGGGTCAATTGGTGGTGGTGCTGATGATCCGCCTTTTCCGCCTCCCATAATATTATATTCCTAAGATTTTGTTG
>Ga0102812_10002951_pt1 | contig 11241 bp, 9 predicted proteins | sample ColrivemetaGS713_FD_79334 | JGI IMG/M metagenome (GOLD analysis project Ga0102812, IMG submission 79334) | Estuarine microbial communities from the Columbia River estuary - Flood tide ETM metaG S.713 | ecosystem: Environmental > Aquatic > Marine > Intertidal zone > Estuary | place: USA: Columbia... | reverse complement strand
CATAAGCCGCAATGGAACCACCATCCGGATCATTGGAATACAATCCATTAAATATAGCTGTTTTTCCAGTTAGTGAACTTCCAGATAAAACAATATATGCATTGGGTGCGAGATTGTTAGCAAGTAAACGATAACTTCCAGTTAATTCAAACATCATAAAGACTACCAAAAACAAGGCGAATAAACAAGATTGTTGTATGGATTTCATCTTAGTTTCCTTCCAATTCTTTAGCTTTTTGTTCTTCCTCTTCTTGTTTCTTTCGCTTTTTCTCCCGTTCTTTCTCGGCGCGGCGCTCTTTTAGGCGTTCTTTCAATTCCTCGTGTTGCCCTTGCTCTCGTTGGGGCAGAATCTGTTGTTCTAAACTTGGCTCAATAGTTTCCACAGGTTCTAGGAACTCTTCGTTCAGTAATACCTGCGCCCGTTTCAGTTGCATGCGTTGCAGCAAACGATTTTTCTTTCTTTGGGTTTTAAAAGCGCTACTTAGTTGAGTTTCGCCACGCAAACGTTGAACCATTTCCTGCGTTCCATCTTGGATTTGCCCAAGTTCTTCTAATTCAGACAAAGCAATCAGACCAAGACCGAGTTCCGTATTCAGTGCATCCCATATTACTGCGGCTTTTTTTGTCTCGCCCCAATCCAGTTCCTGTTGGACTTGCTTTTCTTGCTTTGCTCTTTTTTTTAAGCTTCGATTCCGTTAGCATAATCAATATCTGTAAGCACTTGAACCATAAGAAGTTATATTTTTCTAAATAAAGTCTGTAAGATTTTCTTGTTTCATGTGTCTCTATAGGTAAATGAATGAAATAATATGTAAGCAAAAAATATCATGTCCGATTTAAAGAAACAAAATGAACTAAGCCCTGCTAATATCGAAAACCGAATTTTTACAATTCGTGGCGTACAAGTTATGCTTGACCGCGATTTGGCTGAAATGTACAATGTGCCTACAAGTAGATTAAATGAACAAGTTAAACGAAATCTAGACCGATTTCCTGCTGATTTTATGTTCCAATTGACTCAGCTTGAATTGGAAAACTTGATATCGCAAAATGCGATATCAAGACAACACGGTGGTACGCGCAAATTACCTTTTGTATTTACTGAACAAGGAGTTGCAGGTCTTTCAGGAGTGTTAAAAAGTGAAACAGCGGCAAAAGTGCATGTCACAATTATGAGAGCATTCGTTTCTTTACGAAAAATCGCTCAAAGTTTTTCACTTACCCAAATTCGTCTAAATATCCTTGAACTCAAACAACTCGAAACCGATCATAAGTTTGAGGAAGTCTTTAAAGCCCTCGAAAGTAAATCTGCAATCCCCACTCAAGGCGTATTCTTTGAGGGACAAGTATTCGATGCGTATGAACTAGCTTCAAAAATTATCCGTTCAGCTAAAAAATCTCTAATACTCATTGATAATTACATCGATGAAACCACGCTGACTCATTTATCTAAAAAAACTAACGCTGTTTCTGTTCTTCTACTCACGAAAAAATTGGACGCCAAACTTGTTTTAGATGTAAAAAAAGCCAATGAACAATATGGCGGCTTTACTCTAAAACAATTCGCAAGTAGCCACGACCGATTTCTAATTGTTGACCAAACTGAAGTATATCATTTGGGTGCTTCACTGAAAGATTTGGGGAAGAAGTGGTTTGCTTTTTCGAAATTAGAAGCTAGTTCTGTCGAAAGTATTTTTGGAAAGATTGAGAAAATGAGCTAATTATTAGTTAATTAACAGACACATTTTTTGATAAGCTATCCATTCCGACATTGACTAAAAGTATACTTTCAAATAAACCGCATTTTGTGCTTTTAACTAAAAAAAAAGGCAGAACGAATACCATTCTGCCTTTTTAAATCTCAACTAATTCAAAAATTATTTCAAGCGTTTGCTCAAATAATCAAACGCTTTTTTATTCGCATCTGTCGCTGATTTTACATCAAAGTTCGGGTTACTTGGATTGGCAAATGCGTGATCAGCATCGTAGTACAAAGACTCAATTCCTTTTCCAGCGGTTTTCATGGCTGCTTCAAATTTAGCACCAACTTCTGGAGTTATCCATTTATCTTTGTTTCCATAAACGGCTAGGACATCAGCATTTAAGGTTTTTAATTTTTCAACATCCATTTCTGGGAAACCATAGAATGCTACTGTTCCAATTACGTTTTTAGCTCCGATTAAAGCGGATTGAATACTCCAACCACCACCAAAACACCAACCCATTGTGGCTACTTTTGCGTCTTTACCAACTAGCATAAATGCACCGGAAACGATTGATTTCGCACGCTCGCCATTTACAGATTGCATTAATTTTCCTGCTTCAGCTGGATCTGCTGTCGCTTTTCCATCATACAAGTCTAAAGCTAAGACATTCACATTGCCTAATTTGGATGCCCATTCTTCCGCTTCACGTTTAATGTTATCGTTTAAACCCCACCATTCGTGAACTAAAAACAAATATTGCTTGGTTTCTTTTTCAGCTTTAACCATATACGCTTTTGATGTTTTCCCATCAGGCGTTTTAAACTCTTTCATTTCTCCTTTTGCCAAATAGTTTTCTAGCACTTTAGGAGCATCGTGAGCCATTTGGAACTCTTTTTCTTTTCCTAAAGCTGCAAATTTTTCAGTAGCTCCGGGAGTTACATTAACATCATGACAAACCACTACTTCTTGTGCCGAAAGTGAAGAAAATCCAGCAAGCATAACGAATAAACAGGTTAATAGAACTTTTCTCATATTTTCTCTAATCTAATTTCAAAACTCAATATAATTTAATGTTAAACTAATAATACGAACTATTTCATCAATCTCAAATGCAGGTTAAGTTTCTTCATTTAATTTAATCTTAAGTTCATGAGTACGAGATAATCTTTATACAATTAGTTCAATACAAGATTCAAATTCATTCTAAGCCCAGCATGCCGACAAGTTTAGATTTATATCTAAGCAAATTCTTTGGCATAAAGACATGATGTTTTTTGTTCAGCATTCAATTGCTCAATTATGATTAAACGTAACACACAAGTTATTTTATCAATGTGAGTTTCCCGTAAAGCTGCTCTCCATTAACCGTTAAGCGGTACAAATACATTCCACTTGCCATATCTTTTGCGTTAAACTGAAGTTCGTGTCTTCCCGCATTCATAAAACTATTCGACAATTGGGAGATAACACTACCATTTATACTAATGATATCTAATCGAATAACAGACGATTTGGCCAAATCAAAGCGAATGGTTGTAGTTGGATTGAATGGATTCGGATAGGCTTCTAATAGTCTTGTTTGAGTTGGAACTTGACCATTTTCAATAGAAGTTGCTTGCTCCACAACAATAAACTGTCCCATCATTCCAGCATCTTCATGTCCCAAAATATGACAGTGGAACATATAGGGCACTTCTTCATCCGTAAAGTCTTCGAACTTTGTAATAAAGCGAACGATTTCGTTTGCATCAACTAAAACGACATCTTTTCTTCCTTGTTCTTCAGGATTTGGAGTAACACCATTTCTATCTAAAATGAAAAACTGAATATCGTGAATATGAAATGGATGCGCCACATTGGAGGAGTTTTTCAATTCCCAGATCTCAACATCGTTCAACATTACCGTATCATTCATCACCATCATATCAAATATTTCACCGTTTATTGTGAATGGATTTCCGGGTCCTGATGGATTATTAAAAACTTTTGTTCGTGTTTTATTAACAGAAGACTCATCAATTTTTTCAATTTGAACGAGCGTTTCTGGAATTGCAGTAAGACCTTCAGAAGCTTCACCAACATTAATTTGCAAGATATTAAAATCAACGCCATTTAAAGGTGAATTTCCACCCGGACCATTTGGATTACTAGGCCCACCAAAAACGGTAGTTGGCAATTCTGATGAATAACTTTTCAGGTAAAAAGAGTTCGAAGCTTCGTTCGTTAAATCAAGTAATAGTTCAACACGTTCACCAGGAGCTAAACGTTTTCTTGTCAAAACAACTGGAGCTTCTAATAAACCACCATCACTTCCAATCATTTGAAAAGTTCGGTCGTTTTCTAATCCAATGTTATAAGTTCTTTCTGCGCTTCCATTTAACAAACGAAAACGAATTATATTCGCAGAAACTGAAAGTTTACCACGCAATGTTCCATTTACCATTACCGAATCACCCAAAGGGCGACCATCAATCTGATTCGTATTCGTAAACGATTTATCCTGAATAATCAATGGAATATCATCGACACCATAGGTTCTTGGCAGAGATAAATTGGCTTCAACATCGTCTCGAACAATAATTAAACCCGCAAGCCCTTCAACAACTTGTTTTTGAGTAAACTCGTGCAAATGGGGATGATACCAAAACGTTGTTGCGTTATCCATAACTGTAAAATCTGGACTCCAAGTTTCATTAGCTAAAATTGCAGTATGTGGACCTCCATCATCTTTGGGCGCCACATGCATGCCATGCCAATGCACAGTTGAGGTTTCATTTATTTCATTGGTAACATTTAGTGTAATAAAATCACCTTTTTTGAAAATTAGTGTCGGACCAAGAAATGTCCCGTTAAAACCATTGGTATTGGTAGTAATTCCAGGCCAAAATTCATGGGTTCCTTTTTGCATTTTCAGATTAAACGTAGTCCCTGATAAGGTATCAGGAATAAAAAGGGAGTTATCTTGCGCCTTAACAGTCGAAACCACAAAGAGAATGATTAACAGATTGAACAACTTCATATAAGTACAGATTATATTAAACAGGTAATGTTTGAGGTAAAATGAATATTGATGTTGATTGAAAGGTTTCAAATAATTGTTTTTTTGCTTTACTGAGAGTAATTCCATCTGGGTTAATCCTGTTTTTTATCACTCAAATTTCTTGTTTACTACATTTAAGCCTTTGCTTAATAACACTGTCTGAATTTAAACAGCTTATCTATAGAATTGCGTTTTTTTGAGTTTAGGGATCTGGTCATTTCAAAAAAAAAGCCCCTGAGTGCATCAGAGGCTTTATAAAACGTATAAGAAGCAATTTCTTACTTCGCCATTACAGGTACTGAAACCATTGTATTTTCCCACATGACAACTAAATTTGTTTTTTTGCCATCTGGTTTTTCGAATTTCATGGTGAAAGGCTCCCATAAGTCAGTGGTTGCAGCTGTTTTTACCATTACTTTTAAAACATCTTTAGAAGCATCATACTGATACGTTCCCCATTGACCTAAAACAGTGTTAAATACAAAAGTCCATTGGTCTTTTTCAGGAACACAAAATACGGTGTAGGTTCCTGCTTTAAGTGTTTTGTCTCCAAATTGAACATCACTAGTCGTTGTTAATTGAGTAGCTTCATTTGCACCTAAGCGCCAGATTTTTCCAAAAGGAACTAGTTCCCCAAAGATTGTTCTGTCTTTTCTGTGTGGTTGAGAGTACGTTACGCTTACATAAGCGCCATCAAGATTAGCTTTAATTAATGCCATTGGAGATGGTTTTGGTTCTAAAGCTTTTTGTGCACTAACTACGTTTACTGAAACGAATACCAGACACATCATTAAAACCGCGAGAGATAGAGTTTTTTTCATAGTATTGAATATTTTTGATTAGGGATAGGTGTGAAATTAAGTTTATTATTTCTTTAATGTTAAAATACTCAATAAAAATTAGATGCACTAAAGTTGATAACTAAGAGCTTATTATTTTAACTTTTATTAACAGAACAGAATGAATCTCCCTTTGCTTTAATACTCAGTCAAAAAAAAACGAACTACCTCAATGAAGAAATAGTTCGTGCTTGTAAAGCTTAATTATTCTATTAAATTAATTACTTAGTAGCATTTTGGCGTCTCTTAAACCAGCCAACTGTTTCAGCTAAACCAACTTTTAAATCATACTGACAAACCCAGCCCATTTCTTTGCTGATTTTTCCAGTTGAGATTACACTTCTCATCTGCTCACCAGCTTTGGCAGGTTTATAGTCTTCAGGAATCGTAGTTAAAGTGAGTTGTTTTAAATTTCTGAATAAGGTTACAACGGTAGACTCTTTTCCAGTTCCAACATTAAATATTCCCGATTTTGAATAATTCAAGGCTTTAATATTTGCTTGAACAACATCTTTCACATAAACATAATCACGAGTTTGTTCACCATTACCATTTATAAAAGCTAGCTCATTCACAAGCATCTTTTCAATAAAAATGGCAACAACACCAGCTTCTCCATGTGGATTTTGGCGTGGACCATACACATTGGCGTATCTCAGCGCAATCCATTGTATCCCATAACTTTGCTCATAGAAAAATAAATATCTCTCTGTAACTAATTTGGTAATGCCATAAGGAGAAAGAGGTTGTAATGGATGAACTTCATCTTGAGGAACATATTCCGGTTCACCATAAATTGCGCCACCGGTTGAGGCAAAAATCACTTTTTTCAAACCGTGTTTTCTACCGGCTTCCATCAAATTCAAAAACCCTTTTACGTTTATATCGGCATCATAAATTGGATCTGCAACACTACGCCTAACATCCATTTGAGCCGCTTCGTGATACATTACTTCAAACTGTTCTGTTTTCCATAATTGTTCAACTTCACTACTTCTAATGTCTACTTCATGGAAAGTAGCTTTTGGATTAATATTGGCTTTAAAACCGCCACTTAAATCATCTATAATATGTACGTTATGTCCTGCATTAACTAATGCATCTGCAATATGGGATCCAATAAATCCAGCCCCGCCGGTAACAAGAATTTTCATTTCAAAAAAATTTAAACTTTGCGATTATTTTCTGGTGATAACTTACAAAGAATCCGACTTGTTTTTTAAACTACTCGATGAACGTGGTTTTTTTGGGCATAACTAAGATATTTCTGTAAAATTACCTATTCTTCCCTAAAATATTATCAGTTCAATTATATGCTAAATGATAACGGTTCATGGCTGAATGAAAAAGGTCAGTTAGTTTTACTTACAGCCGGTGTTGCAGGACTTCTATTCATCATGTTCCTAGTTAAACACTTAATCAACCCGATGGGTTATGCCATTGTCGTTGGAATTGTTCTTTACCCCATGCGTAAACAACCTGTAGCACGTGCATTATTGTATGGAACAGGATTTACTGCCGGTTTGTGGCTAACCTATAATTCTGGGCATCTCTTAATTCCATTTATAATTGCTTTTATAATTGCATTTTTAATCGATCCATTTGTCAACAATTTGGAAAAGTGGATTCCGAGATGGGTCACCGCTCTCATTTGCACCTTTATTGGGTTTATTTTAATCGGTTTATTTTTCTTTGTTGCCTCGCCAGCAATTACTGCACAGTTTCTAAAATTGAGCAAATTACTCATTACCGCTTCCGGCGATACACAACAATGGCTTTCAGATATAGGAGTTAATCAATTAGTTGAACGACTTGGCTTAGATACACATGTTATTATTCCTCAATTAGCCAATCAAATTCAAGAGATTAATGGAATGCTCTATAACAATTTAACTGGAGCCTCTTCAAAAGCACTGGGAAGAACAACTAATATTATTTTTTACATCGTTTTCTTCATCATTTTATTACCATTTTTACTCTTTTTCATGATTCGTGATTTCGAAAAAATTGGCGCTTTTGTTAAAGAACTCATCATTCCTAGAAATGCACCTGAAGATTATACACGAGAATTAGGTAGAATTATAGGTGGTTATTTACGTGGTCAGTTTACAGTTGTCATCATCTCAATGATTAACTTAAGTATTGGGTTTACCATTTTTGGTGTTCCTTATGGCTTAGTTCTTGGCATTTTTGCTGGTCTAACGAATTTCATTCCAACTTTTGGCCTTTGGATGGCAGTATCGGTTTCGACTATTGTTGGCGTTTCGGTAGGCAATCCTTGGTTCGAGTTTTTACCTTATATCTATTTGGTTTTTGGAGTTGAACAAATTCTTGAAACGGGCTTCATTGTTCCTCGTGTTGTCGGTAAGCATGTTGGACTTCACCCACTATTAGTAATGATGTCTTTATTAATATTTGGATTTATGTTCGGTTTTCTCGGTTTGATTATTGCAGTTCCTACAGTAGCATTAATGTCCATTTTTTATCAGCAGTACAAGGATTCCGGAAAAATTTCGTTCTTAAGTGGTGCTGAACTAGATATATTCTTGCAACAATTTGAAGCAGAAAAAAAAGAAATAAAACCTTAACTTGAGTTATATGTCACAAACGGAAAAAATTCCTTTCGAAGAAGCTTTAAAACGTCTTCAACACATTGTAGAACAAATGGAAGATGAACAATTGGATCTTGAAAAGTCCGTTTCTTTATATGAAGAAGGCGTAACTCTTTCTAAGCAATGTGCGGCCTATCTTGAAAGTGTAAAACTCCGTATCGAAAAAGTGAACCAACCCGACTAATTATGTTTTTACCAGAATCTGTTCCCGGAAAACTTCTTGCAAAAATCACAACTCCTGCAGATTTAAAAAAAGTTCCTTTTGATCAATTAGAAAAGGTTTGTAACGAACTTCGAGATTATATAATTGACTCAGTTGCTGTTCATGGTGGTCATTTCGGGGCAAGTTTAGGAGTTGTAGAACTAACAACAGCTTTACATTATGTTTTCGACGCGCCAAAAGATCAAATTATTTGGGATGTTGGACATCAAGCTTATGGACACAAAATTTTAACAGGAAGACGAGACGTTTTTCACTCAAATCGAAAATACAAGGGTATTTCTGGCTTCCCAAAACGAAGTGAAAGCGAATACGATGCTTTCGGCGTTGGACACTCAAGCACATCTATTTCTGCCGCTGTTGGAATGGCAAAAGGTCGTGATTTAAGAAAAACGAACGAACAAATTGTTGCTGTAATTGGAGATGGTTCTATGACAGCAGGTTTAGCTTTCGAAGGTTTAAACAATGCAGGAACACTTAAATCTGATATGATTGTTGTCTTAAATGATAATAATATGTCAATAGACCCAAATGTTGGCGCTTTAAATGAATATCTAGTTGATATCACCGCAAGTCAAACTTTTGTAAAACTTAGAAATGAAGTTTACGATGCATTAGGTCATTTTAAATCCGCTGGTGATAAAATGCGGAAATTGGCGGCAAGACTCGAACGATCTTTAGTTACAGCATTAACACCTGGAAGTCTATTTAAAGCCTTTGGACTCAAATATTACGGCCCCGTTGATGGCCACAATGTTGAACAGCTTGTGAAGACTCTAAACGATATCAAAAAAATTCCTGGGCCGAAATTACTCCATATTGTTACCATTAAAGGAAAAGGTTTTGCCCCCGCCGAAAAAGATCCTTTAAAATGGCACGCACAAAGTTCTCCGTTTGATAAAATTACGGGTGAATCTTTAGTTAAAAAATCGAGCACAAAATCGCTGCCAAAATATCAAGATGTTTTCGGTGATGCTATTATTGAACTTGCAGAAAAAGATGAACGAATTGTTGGAATAACAGCAGCAATGCCAAGCGGCACCGGTCTTTTAAAAATGATGCAACAAATGCCTGATCGCTCTTTTGATGTAGGTATTGCTGAACAGCATGCGGTTACCTTTGCTGCAGGCTTAGCCACTCGCGGTATTAAACCATTCGTTGCAATTTATTCTACTTTTTTACAGCGAGGCTTTGATCAAGTTGTTCACGATTGTGCTATTCAAAAGCTTCCAGTTGTGTTCTGCATGGATAGAGCAGGCCTAGTTGGCGCCGACGGACCTACTCACCATGGTTGTTATGATATTCCTTATTTGAGAGGCATTCCTCACATAGTTTTAGCCGCACCAATGAATGAAGTAGAACTTCGTGATTTAATGTACACCGCTTCGATTTATGAAGAAGGCAGTTTTGCGATTCGTTACCCACGTGGAGCGGTTCAAAATTTTGTAACGACAAACGAATTTTCCGAACTAGAAATTGGTAAAGGAAGAGTTTTAAAAGAAGGTGATGAAGTTGTTTTCCTTTCCTATGGAACTATTGGTAATGAAGTCACAAAAGCGGTTCAGTTATTACATGAGCAAGGAATTGAAGTCGGTCATTACGATATGCGTTTTGCCAAACCATTTGATGAAGAATTAGTTAACAATGCCGTTCAGAACTATAAAAAAATTATTACGGTTGAAGATGGAACGGTTTTAGGTGGTTTTGGAAGTGCTATTGCTGAATATGTATGTGGATTAGATAATCCTATTCCCGTTAAAATTATGGGTATTCCAGACAGACTCATTGAACACGGAGAGCCAAAAGAACTTTTACTTGAAATTGGTTTAGATGCATTAAGTTTAGCAAAAGGTCTAGGTTATTTTCAACCTGAAACAGTTAACGCTTAAGTACTTATTTCGTAAATAAGACTCAACAATAAAACCGATTGGTATTACCGGCTTTGGTATACATCATGCACAACAAATAAGGCATCTTCATTTGGCATCGCAGTGCTTTCGGTATTGTTGACACTCTCAAAGCGCCGAGATAGGGAAAACGAAATGTCGGCCAATACGAGAGTTTAATCTTGAAATTATTATTCTGAGCTAAAAAGTTTTACGTTTTTGTCACAATTCTTATCTCGAAATCAAGTTTATATCGCATCATAAATCCGATACCATTCAGGACCGACTTCGAATAACACATCTAAAACTGAGCATGGGGCCAAAAAACCTCCAAAATGCTGTTTGTAAACAGGATAGGTTTCTAATGACTTTATTTGCAAACCTGTTTGCCATTGAAATTGTGATCCATTTTCTTCCATAAAAATGGTACTCGCCCCTAATTGATCCATAACTATTTTAGGATTTACACCTAATAGTTTATTATCAAGATGAATAATTTTGTTTGATTCTGGACTCCATTCCAAATAAGTCCACAATTTCTGGTTCATGTAATTTATTGCATCTATCAAATATTCAAACTGTCGTAATTCTTCGAAATCTGCTTTTATTTCTGGCTCATAATGATCAAAATAAATACTGTTACGATAGGCTTGCTCAAGCGTTCTAAGCATTTTAATTAACCATTGATTATCGGAATGATCTAATCGGACTTCTGATATTTTTTTCTTTTTATCTTCAGTTAAAATGGGCCAAGTAATCCAATGTAAACTTGAGTTGGTTCTAACTAAAAAACGATTAGTTCTCCCTTTTCTAGACCAATTATCATCGCTCGAAATAATAACTTTATCTGCTTTTTTGATGGCAGCTATGTAATATAAATCTGGAATTAAGCAAGGTTGAAGTAGAGCAAGTTTCATTTTAAAAAATAGCCATATTTG
>Ga0102812_10002950_pt1 | contig 11242 bp, 9 predicted proteins | sample ColrivemetaGS713_FD_79334 | JGI IMG/M metagenome (GOLD analysis project Ga0102812, IMG submission 79334) | Estuarine microbial communities from the Columbia River estuary - Flood tide ETM metaG S.713 | ecosystem: Environmental > Aquatic > Marine > Intertidal zone > Estuary | place: USA: Columbia... | reverse complement strand
CGGCTATCCCACAGGCGCATATCGCTGCTCAGCATTTCCCCAACCACCATGCCTGCGCCCATGCGCGTGCAAAGCTGACGAAAAGGCTGGTCAGTCACCCCGGCCATTGGCGCAAGGATCAACTGGTTAGCGAGTGTATATGGGCCAATCTGTACCGCCGACATGAATCTTCCCTGCCTTTTTTGGCCTGGTTTCGTGATGCTTGGGGAGCGGAAAAGGGAGGCGATGATACCCGTTCGGGAAGTCCGGATAAAGACTGCGTTGGATAAAATATGATCAATTTCCGATTTGCATGATTTCATGCAGAAGCTTCGGCCACCGCTGTTGACAGTGTTTCAGCAGCAGTGTTGCAGGCGCTTTACTCTGGAGACTGGAAGATCAGTGTGTAATTGACCGCTTCCTGGCCCGGGTCAAGGATGTCCAGCGAAATATGAATGGGCGTCTGCGGCGGCATTTCGCTTTCGCCGGCCAGTTCGCCGGCCAGATATTCACTGGGCTTGAAGCGTCGATTGGCTAGCGGCTTGTTGTTGATGTCGGAGAACCGCAACTCAAGTAGCGGAAAAGGTTGCGCGAAATTTGCGCGGTTATACAGGATGGCATCGACCACCAGAGCACCAGAAAAATCCGGATGACTTCTGATCACCAGATTGCTGCTCTTGAGCAGGTCGACATTGACCTTGGGTGGCAACGCGCAACCCAGTTGCGGGCAGATGCTTTCAAACCATGGGCGGTACTGGTCCTGGCGGGCCAGTTCATCAAAATGATAGAGGGTGTACTGGCCAACCAAAGCGCCAGCGGCAAGCAGGTTCAGCAGAGCCCATCCCAGCCAGCGCCCCCAGGGCTTACTTGGTGGCTGCCATTCCAGTAGCAGGGGATCCTGGTTCAGTTCGAGCAGATTGTCACTGTTGCTGAAGCGTGCCGGCTTGTCCCGATCAGGGGCGGGTAGTGCCAACTCGATCTCTTCGATTTCTGCATCGGTCTCTTCGTAATCGTCCGCGGTTTCGCTATCTTTTTCAGAGCCGGTGCCGAAAGCGGGTTCCCTGCGCTCGAAGGAATCATCGCGGTTTTCTTGGGTGCTGTCTGATGTGATTGATACTGCTGTCTGTTTGGTTGATTTCGTGGTTTTCTCTGCGGGCGACAAGACCGGCTTGCTGGCTGCCGGACCCTGTGATTCCGCTATTAGCCGCTCTGCCCAGTCTTCATCGGCCTTCGGCTTGGCCGCCGGTGCTATCACGAGCGGCGGTGGCGTGTCGTGAGACTTGTGCGGCTGCGCCAGGTTATTGCTGCGAAACTGTTCTTCCTGCTCCAGTCGGGCCAGTTCTTCATCGAGATCCAGACTGTCCAGGTCGAGGTCGTCGTGGATGCGCACGGTGTCCAGTGAATCCTTGCGCTCTACTGTGACATCGGTTGCCGGTTGTTTGGGGGTTGATTCCTTGAGCTTCGCAACATGGACGGCTGGAGGAATGGCAGCCAAGGGTTTTTCCTGTAGGTGCTGCTGCGCATTGAATACGTGCAGGCAGGCGCCGCAGCGCACGGCACCCTGTGCCGCTGACAGCTGCGCCTGGCTGACACGAAAGCTGGTGCGGCAATGCGGGCACTGGGTGACGAAACTATCGCTCATGCGGGAATCCGTAAAAAAACAGGATGCGGCTATAACTGCCCAGTTTAACGGACTAGCGGCGTTTGCCGGTAATCCTGATCCAGCCTTCCTTTTCGGCAACCGGATCCAGCTCAAAGGTGTTGCGGTAGGCCGCACATACCTCTTCGGCCTGTTCGGCAAGAATGCCGGAAAGTGCCAGACGGCCACCGGGCTTGACCAGACTGGTGATCTGCCCGGCCAGACTGACCAGTGGACCTGCGAGAATGTTGGCGACCACCACGTCAGCCTGCCGTGGCGGTAAATCAGCGGGCAGATACAGGGGAAACTGTGCGGCTGAAATGCCATTGCGGCCGGCATTGTCGCGTGATGCTTCCAGCGCCTGCGGGTCTATGTCGGTGCCGACAGCCTCTCGCGCTCCCAGCAGCAGCCCGGCAATGGCCAGAATGCCGGAGCCGCAGCCGAAATCGAGCAATTCGCAATCCGCCAGGTCCTGGCCATCCAGCCACTGCAAGCAGAGGGCGGTGGTCGGGTGGGTGCCGGTACCAAACGCCAGACCGGGGTCGAGCAGCAGGTTGACGGCGTCAGGCTCAGGCGCTGCATGCCAGCTTGGTACTATCCACAGGCGCTGGCCGAAGCACATGGGCCGGAAGTTATCCATCCAGCTGCGTTCCCAGTCCTGATCTTCAATGCTTTCGATAAGCAGCTCCGGTGCGGGGCTGCCAGTCATCAGTTCGAGCTGTGCCGGCAGCATGTCGAGATCTGCATCGGCCTCAAACAGCGCCAGCAGGTGGGTGTGCGACCAGAGTGGCGTAGTACCCAGATCAGGCTCGAAGATCGGCTGGTCTTCGGCGTCCATGAAGGTTACCGAAACGGCGCCCATGCCCAGCAGGGCGTCTTCGTAGGTTTCAGCCTGCTCCGGTGTGATGGCGAGACGGACTTGCAGCCAGGGCATGGGAAAACCTCGTTATGGGACTTCTCGGGTGGAATATTCGACGTCGAGCGCAACTCAGGCGCGCAAGCTTACTTGAGGTCTCGGGGTGGAGCAAAAAGGGCTGCCAGATGGCAGCCCTTGATGACGTCAGCAGGCAGGACTCAGTGCTTGTCCATGCCCAGCTTTTTCTCCAGATAGTGGATGTTGATGCCGCCTTTGCAAAAGCCTTCATCAACCACCAGGTCACGGTGCAGTGGAATATTGGTCTTGATGCCATCGACCACTACTTCTTCCAGTGCATTGCGCATGCGGGCCAAGGCTTCGTCACGATCCTTGCCGTAGGTGATCAGCTTGCCGATCAGCGAATCGTAATTGGGCGGTACGGTGTAGCCACTGTAAAGGTGAGAGTCGACGCGGACGCCATTGCCGCCCGGCGCATGGAAGTGGGTGACCTTACCCGGGCATGGCATAAAGGTCTTAGGGTCTTCGGCATTGATCCGGCACTCCAGCGAATGACCACGAATGACCACGTCATCCTGGGTGAACGACAACGGATTGCCGGAGGCGATGCTGAGCATCTCTTTGACAATGTCGATACCAGTGACCATTTCGGTTACCGGGTGTTCAACCTGTACGCGGGTGTTCATCTCGATGAAATAGAAATTGCCGTCTTCATAGAGGAATTCGAAGGTACCGGCGCCGCGGTAATTGATGTCAATGCAGGCATCAACACAGCGTTTTAGTACTTCTTCGCGGGATTTCGGGTCAATAAATGGAGCCGGGGCTTCTTCCAGGACCTTCTGGTGGCGACGCTGCAGTGAGCAGTCACGGTCGCCCAGATGGATAGCATGACCCTGGCCATCAGACAGAACCTGTACTTCGACATGGCGAGGGTTTGTCAGGAATTTTTCCAGATAGACCATGCCGTTGCCAAAGGCTGCTTCGGCCTCGGTACGGGTCAGTTTCGCCGAGCTGATCAGATCTTCTTCCTTGTACACCACGCGCATGCCGCGGCCGCCACCACCGGCAGCCGCCTTGATGATCACCGGGTAACCTACCTCTCGGCCAAGCTCCAGGGCGGCCTCCTCGTCTTCCGGCAGTGGACCGTCCGAGCCCGGTACTGTTGGTACGCCCGCCTTGATCATCGCGGCCTTTGCGCAAACCTTGTCGCCCATCAGGCGAATGGTTTCGGCATTCGGTCCGATAAAGGCAAAACCGGAGTTCTCAACCTGTTCGGCGAAATCGGCGTTTTCGGCTAGAAAGCCGTAGCCTGGGTGAATGCCGTTGGCCCCCGTAACTTCGGCCGCAGAGATGATGGCTGGGATATTCAGATAAGACAGCGCGCCTGATGCCGGGCCGATGCAGACTGCTTCGTCTGCCAGGCTCAGGTGCATCAGGTCGCGGTCGGCGGTCGAGTGCACGGCTACCGTCTTGATTCCCAGCTCTTTACAGGCACGCAGGATGCGCAGCGCAATCTCGCCGCGATTGGCGATAAGGACTTTCTTCAGCATCACAGGCTCCCCGCGTTTCAAACGATGGTGAACAGTGGCTGGTCGAACTCTACCGGCTGACCGTTCTCTGCGAGGATGGACTCGATCACGCCGCTGGCTTCTGCTTCGATGTGGTTCATCATCTTCATGGCTTCAACAATGCACAGAATGTCGCCCTTCTTCACGCTCTGGCCAACTTCGGCAAAGTTGCCCGAAGTCGGTGAGGAGGCACGGTAGAAAGTGCCGACCATAGGTGAGCGCATTACGTGGCCATTCAGCTGTGGAGCTGCAGCCACTGCCGGAGCGGCTGCAGCAGGCGCTGGAGCGGCGGCAAGCGGAGCGGGTGCCGCGGCATAGGCAGGCTGGCTGAAAGCAGCCTGTTTGGCATGCCGGCTGATGCGCACAGACTCTTCGCCTTCGTGAATTTCCAGCTCGTCTATGCCGGACTCTTCCAGCAGTTCGATCAGTTTTTTGACTTTACGAATATCCATGTTTGTTTCGACTCCCGTGTTGTTGAGGCCAAGATCGTCAAGTATCAGCCATTTTTTCCGGCAATTTGTTCCAGCGCAGCTTGCAGTGCCAAGCGGTAGCCGCTGGAACCGAGGCCGCAGATCACACCTACAGCTACATCCGAAAAGTAGGAGTGCTGACGAAAAGATTCGCGTTTGTGTACGTTGGACAGGTGAACTTCGATGAATGGGATGCTCACCGCCAGCAGCGCGTCACGTAATGCCACGCTGGTGTGGGTAAATGCAGCGGGGTTGATCAGGATAAAATCGACACCTTCGCTGCGTGCGGCATGAATGCGCTCGATCAGCTCGTACTCGGCATTACTCTGCAGGTACATCAGGTGATGACCCGCCTCGCGGGCGCGGCGTTCAAGATCCAGATTGATCTGTTCGAGGGTGGTGGCACCGTAAACCGCGGGTTCGCGTGAACCCAGCAGATTCAGGTTCGGACCATGCAGTACCAGTAGGGTGGCCATGCCGGTTTTCCTTATTAGATAGGCATTTTTTAAACTATGCAGGAAAGTGCCTTGTGCTGTCCAGTTGTCCGCCAAAGGCCGCAAGATGTCTGCGTTATTGCCTCATTTTCTTATTTTAGCAGCGCTTGCCGGTCAAGGGCGGTGGTCAAATGAGACGCCAGTGTTGCTGCGGTTGTTTCACCGATGACGCGCAAGTCGCTCCATTCCTGCCCCGTGCCGGAAAACAGCAGGATTGCGGGCGGACCAAATAGCTTGTAGGTGTCGAGCAGGGCTCGTTGCTGGGTATTGCTGGCCGTCATGTCGAAGCGGATCAGGCGGAAATTACTCAGTTGGCTACTGACCACTTCCGCCGGCAATACTTCGCGCTCGATCACCTTGCAGCTGATGCACCAGTCGGCGTAGAAATCTACCAGGACCGGTTTGCCATCAGCCTTGGCCTCCAGTAGCGCGGCGGCCAGCGCCGCCGGCTCTTCCAGCGTAGTCCACGCGCCGATGGTTGCAGCAGATGGCTGGCTGTTCTGATTCATAAACCCGAGCGGGCGAAGTGGATCTGATGCCCCGCGCAGGGCGCCAGTCCAGCTCGCCAGGGCGTAGGTCAGCAGAATCAGGCCGAACAGTTGCTGCCCCTTCTGGCGCAGGTTTTTGCGGCCGAATTCAAGAGCGCCAAGGCTCAGTGCAACGCCAGCGGCCAGCAGCCCCCAGAGCGCCAGGCTCATTGGGCCGGGAATCACCCGCTCGAGCAGCCAGATCGCCACTGCCAGCAACAGCACACCAAAGGCATTGCGCACGCCGACCATCCAGGTGCCGCTCTTCGGCAGCAGGGCACCGCCGCCGGTAGCGAAGAGCACAAGTGGTGTGCCCATACCCAGGCCCAGGCTGAACAGTTTCAAACCACCACCTAGTGCGTCGCCACTGCTGCTGATGTAGAGCAGGGCGCCTGCCAGCGGCGCTGAAACGCAAGGTGAGACCAGTAAACTGGAGATCACGCCGAGTACCGCAGCACCCCACAGGGAGCCGCCACGGGCCTTGCCGGCCAGGCGATCGAGTGGAGCGCTGATGGCATGCGGCAGGCGTAATTCGTAGAGGCCGAACATGGCCAGCGCAAAGGCGACAAAGAAGACGGCAAAGGGCACCAGTACCCAGGGTGATTGCAGGCGCGCCTGTAGATTCAGTTCGGCGCCGAATACCCCCATCAGTGCGCCAAGCAGGGCAAAGCAGGCGGCCATGGGTAGCACATAAGCCAGTGAGAGGCTAAAGCCGCGCATACCGCCTATCTGGCCACGCAATACCACCCCGGAGAGAATCGGCAGCATTGGCAACACGCAAGGGGTAAAGGTCAGCCCCAGCCCGGCAAGAAAGAACAGCAGCAGTTCGTGCCATTGCAGCCCGCTGGTCGCAGTCGCCGCGGGCAGGCTGGACGAGGAGTTGCCGGTGTCTGCAGTGAGTCCGTCAATTGTCAGTCGTGCTGTTTCGGGCGGATAACACAGCCCTTTGTCGGCGCAGCCCTGATAACTCACCAGCAGGGTGAAAGGCTGATCGTAAGGTGCTTGTAGCGGGATATTCAGGTCGAGAACGCCGTAATAAACCTCCACCTCGCCAAAGTATTCGTCGTGCTTGAGCTCACCTGCCGGCAATTGCAATTTGCCCAGAGCTACATCTGCAGGCTGGCTTTTAACGGCGAAACGATGACGGTAAAGGTAATAGCCCTCGGCGTTGATGAATTGCAAACGTATCAGCGTGTCAGTGCGCTCGACCAGACGCAGCTTGAATGCCTCGCTGACCGGCAGAAAGTCCTGGCTGTTATTCAGCGTGCTGTCTAGCCCAAGGCCGGCTTCTGGCCTCTGGTCAAAGATGCCGGCGGAGGCGCTGTAGCTGAACAGCATGCAAAGCAAGAGCAGAAGGCGGGGCATGTAAGGTTCTCGGAACATCAGGGCGGCCTGCATGATAACCAAGCTTGCTGTCAGCCGCAGGCCCAACTGTGCAAGGGATTGTTGCGTGCCGCACGGACTCAGTCTGAAAGAAAGGAGATCGCTCTTCGGCAAGCTCAGTATTTGCATGGGATGCTGCCGAAGCTGCTGTGCAAGTGAAGCTGGCGAAAATTTGGCGGAGCTGCCTGTTATAGTGAACCACTGAGTAGGTTGTTACCCGAGCAGCCCGGACTGATGCTTTGTGGAAGGAGATGGCCATGCTGGACTGGAAAAATCGTGACAAGAGCGTACAGGTGCCGAAGGATGGCCCGGTTGGCAAATTGAAGGGGCCACGAAGTGGTCTCGGGCGTGCGATTCTCGCGCTGTTTGGGGTGTATTTGCTGGCAGCACTGGTAATTGGTTGGTTCTGGAGCCAGGAGCCGGAATTCTTCCCGGTACAGCAGAATGCCCGTGCCGCAGCTGAAAAAGCCCAGCGTCAAATGGTCACTGGTTACACCACGGTGGAAACCCTTAAAACCGTCGCAGGCACGCTGCTGGACAAGCCAGGTGGTTATCTGTCCAACGATATCGCGCCGCCCGGTGTGTGGCTGGATAACATGCCGAGCTGGGAATATGGCGCGCTGGTCCAGGTGCGCGACATGGCTCGCGCGCTGCGCAAAGACTTTTCCCGCTCGCAGTCGCAGTCCACCGAGGATGCTGATCTGGCCAAGGCCGAGCCGCGCTTCAATTTCGACAACAAGAGCTGGGCGCTGCCCGCCAGTGAGACGGAGTACCGCGACGGTATTCGTTATCTGGACCGCTATCAGGCCAAACTGTCGGACTCTGGACAGTCCAGTACACAGTTCTATACCCGTGCAGACAACCTGAATAACTGGCTGGGTGATGTTGCCACCCGTCTGGGCTCGCTGTCGCAGCGACTGTCGGCGAGTGTCGGGCGTGCCCGTCTGAATGCCGATGTCGACAATAACGACGGCCAGGTTCCAATGCTCAGCGAAGAGATCGTCGAGACGCCCTGGTTACAGATCGATAATGTCTTCTATGAGGCGCGCGGTCAGGCCTGGGCGCTTTCCCAGTTGCTGAGGGCGATCGAGTTGGATTTTGCCGATGTGCTGGAAAAGAAAAATGCCACGGTCAGTGTGCAGCAGATTATCCGCGAGCTGGAGGCGGCGCAGGAGCCTTTGTGGAGCCCGATGGTGCTTAACGGCAGCGGCTATGGTCTGTTAGCCAATCATTCGCTGGTGATGGCCAACTACATTTCCAGGGCCAATGCCGCGATCATCGATTTGCGCACCTTGCTGAGTCAGGGCTGATACTTGTCTGTATCGACCGCCGAGTTGGCACATCGGACTGCCTCGGATGCCGAGCTGATTGCCTGGGTTGACGAAGCCGATCAGCTGCTCGGCAGTCTGCCGCGGATCGAGCTGCGCCAGCGCGGGCTGATCGGGCGTGGCAGTTTCATCCTGCTGTTCAATTCGGCCGGAGAGCTCTGCGTGCATCAGCGGACCATGAGTAAAGCCATCTATCCCGGCTACTGGGATGTGGCTGCTGGCGGCATGGTGCAGGCTACCGAGAGCTATCTCGAATCCGCGCAGCGGGAGTTGCAGGAGGAACTGGGGATTGCCGGGGTCGAGCTGCGTGAGCACGGGCGTTTCTACTTTGACCAGCCGGACAACCGCTTGTGGTGCGGGGTGTTTTCGGCGGTTTCCGATGCGCCTTTGCAGTTGCAGCCGGAAGAAGTGCAGCAAGCGCGCTTCATTAACGTGGATCAGGCGTTGGCCGAAGCGCAAACCCAGCCTTATTGCCCCGATTCGCTGCGGGCGCTAAAGCGTTACCTGGCTCGTTAACGCGAGGCTCTGGCAGGTGCTGTAGTGCTTGCCGGGTATCGCCATTCTGAGGGCTAATGGCGTCCCGGATACTTAGCGCCGGGCCGGATTGCCGTTACACTGGCGGGCCTGAAATTCCTGCGGCAGCTGGATTCGATGTGTTGCCGTAGCGCCGGCGGATAGTTTTCCCTGCTGCCCGTTACAACCCGCAGCGCTACACCTTTGGATACTTGCGAGGTCCGCTCACTTGGTAAAGAAAGCAGCATCCCTCGCCGCCCTCGGTGGTCTGGTCTATTCCACCGACACCGGTCGGCATTGCCCGGACTGCAGCCAGCCGCTTGCGGCCTGTACCTGTAACAACAGCCCGCTGCCGCAGGGTGATGGAATTGCCCGCGTGCGCCGCGAAAGCAAGGGCCGCGGCGGTAAAACAGTCACCACCATCAGCGGCGTGCCGCTGGCGCTGGAGGAGCTTGGCAGTCTGACTACAGCGCTGAAAAAGCGTTGCGGTTGTGGCGGCGCGCTCAAGGATGGGGTGATCGAAATTCAGGGTGATCACGTCGAGTTGCTGATTGCCGAACTCACTGCACGTGGCTTTCGGGCGAAGAAGTCCGGTGGCTGAGACAATGCTGTGACTGTTTTCCGGTTAATGAGCCTGTTGACCGATGCAGCGGGTGGGGTTATCGACTGTATCCGCTGATACTTCTGCCACAGTGGTGGCAGATGCCAATTTTTCAGGAGACCACGATGCCAGTAAGACGTACACGCAAGGATGACGGCAGCCAATGGACCGTCGCGGACAGTCGCAGTGTTTACGGTATTCGCCACTGGGGCGCAGGGTTCTTTGCGATCAACGAGGAAGGTCGCGTCGAGGTGCGGCCTAACGGGCCGCAGAGTGCGCCGATTGATTTGCATGCGCAGGTCGAGCACCTGCGCCAGAGCGGGCTTAGCCTGCCTTTGCTGGTGCGCTTTCCGGACATCCTGCAGAGCCGCGTGCGCCAGCTGACCGGCGCCTTCGACGCCAGCATTGAGCGGCTGGAGTACCAGAATCGCTATACCGCGCTGTATCCGATCAAGGTCAATCAGCAGGAAGCGGTGGTGGAAAACATCATTGCGACACAAAACGTTTCGATCGGCCTGGAAGCCGGCTCCAAACCGGAGCTGATGGCAGTGCTGGCGATGGCGCCCAAAGGCGGCACCATCGTCTGCAACGGCTACAAGGACCGTGAGTTTATCCGGCTGGCGTTGATCGGGCAGAAGCTCGGGCACAATGTGTTCATCGTTATCGAAAAAGAATCCGAAGTGCAGTTGCTGATCGAAGAAGCGGCCGTGCTCAAGGTGTTGCCGCAGGTCGGTTTGCGCGTTCGCCTGTCTTCACTGGCCTCGAGCAAATGGGCGGATACCGGTGGCGAGAAATCCAAATTCGGCCTTTCAGCTGCGCAGATTCTCGCAGTGGTTGAGCGTTTCAAGATCGCCGGACTGGATCAGGGTATCCGTCTGCTGCATTTCCACATGGGCTCGCAGATCGCCAATATCGCCGATTACCGCAAGGGCTTCCGCGAGGCCATCCGCTATTACGGTGAGCTGCGCGCTTTGGGCTTGCCGGTCGATCATGTGGATGTCGGCGGCGGCCTGGGCGTGGATTACGACGGCACCCATTCACGCAACGACAGTTCGATCAATTACGACATGGAAGACTACGCCGCCACAGTGGTCGATATGCTCAAGGAGTTCTGCGACCGGCAGGAAATTCCGCATCCGCACATCTTCTCCGAAAGCGGTCGGGCGATGACCGCGCACCACGCTGTGCTGCTGGTGCAGGTCACCGATGTGGAAAAGCACAACGATGCCGTGCCGCAGATCGATGCGGCAATCGAACAGCCGGAAGTACTGCAGGTACTGATCGAGCTGCTCGGTGATACCGATGCCGAGATGGTTGCCGAAACCTACTGGCGCGCCACCCACTACATTAGCGAGGTGGCGGCCCAGTATTCCGCCGGCAAGCTCGATCTGCCGCAGAAGGCGCTGGCCGAGCAGTGCTACTTTGCTATCTGCCGTCGCCTGCACAACCAACTGAAGGCTCGCCAGCGTTCGCACCGCGCAGTGCTCGACGAGCTGAATGACAAGCTGGCGGATAAGTACATCTGCAACTTCTCGGTATTCCAGAGCCTGCCGGACACCTGGGCGATTGGCCAGATCCTGCCGATCCTGCCGTTGCACCGGCTGGATGAAGAACCGTTGCGCCGTGCTGTGCTGCAGGATCTGACTTGTGACTCGGATGGCAAAATCCGTCAGTACGTCGATGAGCAAAGCATCGAAACCAGTTTGCCGGTGCACGAACTTCGCGAGGGTGAGGATTACGTCCTGGCGATCTTCCTGGTCGGTGCCTATCAGGAAATTCTCGGCGACATGCACAACCTGTTCGGTGACACCGACTCTGTGAACATTTACCAGAACAGCGATGGCAGCGCGTATCACGCAGGAATCG
>Ga0102812_10002949_pt1 | contig 11242 bp, 8 predicted proteins | sample ColrivemetaGS713_FD_79334 | JGI IMG/M metagenome (GOLD analysis project Ga0102812, IMG submission 79334) | Estuarine microbial communities from the Columbia River estuary - Flood tide ETM metaG S.713 | ecosystem: Environmental > Aquatic > Marine > Intertidal zone > Estuary | place: USA: Columbia... | reverse complement strand
GAATCCGCAGACCCGAACCACAGCGGCCCATAACCCGCCAGAACATATCCCAGTACCGCTGCCAGCGCAGCAAACCCCACGGACCAGGCAATCTGGGTTTCCAGACGGTTGGTCATCAGGCGGGCCGCGGCTGGCGGGCAAATGAACATGGCGATAACGATGATGCTGCCGACGGCATCAAAAGCGGCGACAGCAGCGATCGCCGAAACGATCACAAGAGCAAGGCCCAGAGGCCCGGTGCGAATGCCCATGGTGCGCGCAAAGCCTTCGTCGAATGTGGAGATCTTCAGCGGTCGCCACATCAGGACAATAAACGCAATGACACCGAGCAGCGTGAGCGCCATGCGTGGCAATTCGACCGGCAACCCGGCAAGCGCCACCGGGTCCAGAAGCGAGCCCCACCCTGTGGCGTCCAGCCAGATCAGGCTTTCGAGATTGCCATAGAGCGCATGTTCCACATCCAGATGCACAGAAGATGTGTCCGATTGCTCCAGCAAAAGCACGCCGCCCGCGAACATTGCGGTAAAAATCACGCCCATGGCAGCGCCGGGTTCGATGCGGCCCAATCTGCGCACAGCCTCGATCGCCCCTACCGCAACCACGGCAGCAGCAGCGGCCCCCAACAACATGGGCCAGGTCGAGACAACACCCGTGAGCAGGAAGGCAACGACAATTCCGGGCAGAACTACATGGCTGATGGCATCGCCGATCAACGCCTGTTTGCGCAGCACCAGAAAATTACCGGGCAACGCGCAGGCAATCGCCACACAGATGCCGATCAGCATCGGGGTCAAGGACAGTGCAACAAACTCTGATCCGATCATGACGCGACCTCGGGAACGGGTATGCGGCCATCAATCTCAATGATCTGGTCCGCAGTCAGAACTCTTTCGATTGGCGTCAGCCCGTCGTAATGCGCCGCCGCAGCCTCGAACGACGGATCGCGTCGGATCAGCTGCCAACGGGTTTCATCCAGCAGCGCACGCGCGGCCCGCGCGCGACCTTGATCTGTGGCGACACCGTCCGGTAATGCCCAACCCTCGTTGCGCAACAGCTTCAGTGTCAGTTTTTCGTATATCGGCTGACCCTGCGCGAGCGCCAGAAGCCCCTGCCGCAGGTGCACGCGCCGCTGATAGGACCTATGCCGCACGACGGCAGATAAAACGCCGCGCCCAGGCGCCAGAAGCAAAGACAGTCCAAACAGACAGAACCCGACCAGAACGATGATCGGACCGGTCGGAAGGTCCGGCAACGCGGCCGACAGGGCTGCGCCCACAAACGCCGAGATACCGCCCAAAGCACCCGACAGGATCACCACATGGTCCGCGCGTTCGGTCCAGAACCGCGCCGTGACGGGCGGAATGATCAGCAACGCCACGATCAGGATCAACCCCACGATCTTCAGCCCCACGACGGTAACCGCCAACACGATACCCATCATCGCCAGATCAGTCCGCCGCACATTCTGGCCTATCGAAGTTGCAAATTCCGGATCGAAGGACGCAAGTGTCAGTGGCCGCCGCAGCAACAAAACAAGCGCCAGTGTAAGGGCCGCGGAGATCGCGATGACCATTGCATCCACACGCAGCATTCCGGCCGTCGAGCCAAGCAGAAACCCTTCCAGCCCCGCCTGCCTGCCAGAGGTCATGGTTTGAATAATCGTCAGCAGGACAATTCCAAAGCCAAAGAACACCGACAGTACCGCGCCAATGGCCGCATCTTCATTCAGGCGTGTTCGGTTGCTGAGCCAGCTCAGGATCAGCAACCCGATCCCCGCCGACAGGGCCGCGCCGATCAACAACCCGATCAGGTTGCGCCCGTCGCCCCCCATTGCCACCATGACCATGAATGCCAGCCCGACGCCCGGCAGTGTGGCATGGGAAATGGCATCACTGACCAGCGCGCGCTTGCGCAAGAACAAAAATGTGCCGCCGACGCCTGCGGCCATGCCCAGCAATGCCGCACCCAGCGTCACCAGCGTGGCATTGTAACCCAACTGCAACGTGAGAGCGTCAAAGATCACGGTTCAGGCCAGTACGCCGCCCAGGGCGTCCATCTGAGCCCCGGCAAGACGGCCGCCATAGGCCTCCTGCAATGTCTTTTCGTTGAAGACCTCCGCAACCGGCCCTTCGGCGACGCGGCGCGTATTGATCAGGAAAACGTGGTCGAAATACTCGATCACCGTGGACAGATCATGATGAACCGCAACAACCGTCTTGCCCGCATCGCGCAGGGATTTCAAAACGGTGATAATTGCCTTTTCGGTGGCCGCATCGACACCCGCGAACGGCTCGTCCAGCAGGTATAGGTCGGCGTCCTGCGCCAATGCACGGGCCAGAAAGACGCGCTGTTGCTGGCCGCCTGACAGCTGCCCGATCTGGCGCGTGGCAAAACCGTCCATGCCGACCCGTTCCAGACAGTCCATGGCACGGGCGCGGTGATGGCTGCGCACCCGACCCAGCAAGCCTAACTGACCATAAAGGCCCATCAGCACCACATCGATCACGCGGGTCGGAAAATCCCAGTCGACAGAGGCGCGTTGCGGCACATAGGCGATCCTGTCCCGCACCTGCGCCACAGATCGCCCAAACGCGGTTGTCTCGCCTGCCAGAGGCGTGAGAATGCCCAGAGCGGCCTTGAGCAGTGTCGATTTGCCGGCACCGTTGGGGCCAATGATTGCTGTCATCGATCCGGGCTGAACCGTCATGTCGACTGAAAAAATCGCAGGTTTCTGACCATAGGACACGGTCATGCCCCGTATAGCCAGCGGGCTGGCTGCGCGTTTGGCGGCCTCGGTCGATTGTCCGTTTCGTGCGGCAAGTGTCAGTGACATATCAACTCCCTGCAGCCAGTTGACCAAGGCGCCCTCGCTCGGGGGCCTCGGCACCCAAAGCGCGGGCTATAGTTGTGACGTTGTGGTCGATCATGCCCAGGTAAGTGCCTTCGTAGGTGCCATCCTGCCCCATGGCGTCGCTGAAAAGCGCTCCACCGATGGATACATCATGACCTTGCGATGCCGCGCCTTCGATCAGGGCGCGGATGTTGCGATCGGAAACAGATGTTTCCACAAAAACAGCACCGATGTCGCGGCTGACCAAAAGGTTTACCAACTCGGAAACCCGGCTCAGCCCGGCCTCGCTTTCAGTGGAAATTCCCTGAATGCCGATCACCTCGAACCCGTACGCCTTGCCAAAATAGCCAAAGGCATCATGCGCTGTGAGCAGCACCCTTCTTTCAAGCGGCACATCTTCCAGCACCCGAAACGCGTAATCCGCCAAGGCAGAAAGTTCCGTGCGGAATGCGGCGGCATTGGCGGCAAACGTATCCGCACTCTCGGGGAGCGCTTCGGTCAACGCCTGCTCAATGCGGGTCACCACATGCGTCCAGATCGACGGGTCCATCCAGACGTGCGGATCAAACCGGCCATCATAATCAGCATGGCTGAGCAGCAGATCACGCGGCAGATCTTCGGCCACGGCGACAACCTGTCTGGAGCGTGCGAGATCGGCAAAGAACGCTTCCATCTGCGCTTCCAGGTAAAGACCATGCCACAGAACAAGGTCCGCGCGGGTCATCGCGACAATGTCGCTGCGCGTCTGACGATAGCCATGCGGGTCCACACCGGGGCCCATCAGCGCGCGTACATCGACCAGATCACCGCCCACACGGCGAGCCGTGTCGGCGATCATCCCTGTGGTTGCCACAACAGCCAGCCGATTGGCTGCTGCCAATCGCGACGACATGCCCGCGACAGCAACGGAAGCCGTAAGCCCGGTCAAAACAACGCGACGTGTGATCATGAGACGACTCCTCCTTATGCTGACTGCATTTCCCAATTGAATATGAGACCCATTCGCAACAAGTCAATGCTCTTGCGATTAATTCTCAAAAGCAACTGGCTGATTTCTGCCAAAACCCTGTGTTTGGTGCAAATTTGATTGAATTCCTGGCCGAAACTTCGCCTCAGCGCGCACGCTGGCCCCGCTTGCCAAGGTCGCGCGCGCATGCGAATTTGAGGCCTTGGCCGACCAAAGGACACGACAATGCCGATTTCGACTGCCAGCGACACGACGACCGTGCCCCACCATCAATTGCCGCAGGTGACCGAACCGCGCAATCCGGGCATGGCGCTGGATATGAACTGGGTCCGCAGTGTGCAGGTCAACACTTCCGCGGTCGAACGACGCGCGGCAACGATCGGCGCACGCCGGTCCGTCAAGAAAGCCTACCAGGCGGCCTGGCTGTTAAAGGCGATCACTTGCATTGATCTGACAACGCTCTCAGGTGACGATACAGAGCGTCGTGTGGAACGGCTTTGCGCCAAGGCGCGCCAACCCGTGGCGCAGCCGATACTGGTCGCCCTTGGCGCGACGCCGATAACCGTCGGGGCCGTTTGTGTCTATCACGAGATGATCCCCGCCGCTGTCCGGGCGTTACGCGGTTCGGGTATTCCGGTCGCTGCGGTATCGACAGGGTTTCCGGCAGGGCTTTCACCATTGCATCTGCGCATCGAAGAAATCCGGGAGAGTGTCAAAGCCGGGGCCAAGGAAATCGACATTGTCATTTCGCGGCGCCATGTGCTGTCCGGCGACTGGCAGGCGCTTTATGACGAAATGCGCGCCTTTCGCGATGCCTGCGGCGATGCCCACGTCAAGGCGATATTGGCAACCGGTGAGTTGGGCAGTTTGCGCAATGTCGCGCGCGCCTCGCTGATCTGCATGATGGCGGGTGCTGATTTCATCAAGACATCCACCGGCAAGGAAAGCGTCAATGCCACCCTGCCCGTCACTCTGGTGATGCTGCGGGCGATCCGGGAATATTTCGACCGTACAGGATACCGCGTCGGCTACAAACCGGCGGGCGGCATATCCAAGGCCAAGGACGCCATCACCTATCTGGCGCTGATCAAGGAAGAACTGGGCAACCGCTGGCTGCAACCCGATCTTTTCCGGTTTGGCGCATCATCTCTGCTCAACGACATCGAACGCCAGCTCGAACATTACGTTACCGGCAACTACTCGGCAGGCTACCGCCATGCCACAAGCTGACCTTACGAAAGGCGCGCCCATGACCGTCTCTGAGATTTTTGAAACGATGGAATATGGCCCGGCACCGGAAAGCGCCGCAGAAGCGCTTGCCTGGCTGGTCGATCAAGGGGACCGCTTTGGCCATTTTATTGATGGCGCTTTCACCGCGCCCGGAAATGGCATGGAAAGTCGCAACCCGGCCACGGGCGAGGTTCTGGCAACCCTGACTGCTGGCACGCAGGAGGATGTGGACGCCGCTGTGGCCGCCGCGCGCAAAGCACAACCCAGATGGGAAAAGCTGGGCGGGCATGGCCGTGCCAAGTACCTTTATGCTCTGGCGCGTCTCTTGCAGAAACACAGCCGCCTCTTTGCCGTTCTGGAAAGCCTCGACAACGGAAAACCGATCCGCGAAAGCCGCGACATCGACGTACCGCTGGCGCAGCGGCATTTCTACTATCACGCAGGAATGGCCCAGCTGATGGAAAGCGAAATGCCCGACGCCCGTGCCATCGGCGTCTGCGGCCAGATCATCCCGTGGAATTTCCCGTTGCTCATGCTGGCATGGAAAATCGCACCGGCGCTGGCGATGGGTAATACAGTCGTACTGAAACCGGCGGAATACACTTCGTTGACCGCAATACTTTTTGCCGACATCTGCCGCCAGGCGGGACTGCCGCGCGGCGTCGTCAATATCGTCACGGGTGACGGTTCGGTGGGCGAAATGATCGTGGCATCCGATGTGGACAAGATTGCCTTTACCGGTTCCACCGTGGTGGGCCGCCGCATCCGAGAGGCAACCGCCGGCACGGGCAAGGCGCTGACGCTGGAGCTGGGTGGCAAGTCGCCCTACATCGTCTTTGACGACGCCGATCTCGACAGCGCCGTTGAGGGGCTGGTGGATGCGATCTGGTTCAATCAGGGTCAGGTCTGTTGCGCAGGCTCTCGGCTTTTGGTGCACGAACCCGTCGCAGACCGGTTTTATGCCAAATTACGTGCCCGCATGGACAAACTGCGCGTGGGCGACCCGCTGGACAAAAGCATCGACGTCGGTGCGATCGTGGATCCGGTACAACTGGACGCCATAACCGCAATGGTGGCCGCAAACACCGCGGGTGAAACCCACGTTGCGGCCACGCCGATGCCTCAGCAGGGGTGCTATTACCCGCCAACCCTGATCACCGGGCTCAGCCCGGCAGACACCCTGATGCAGGAGGAAATTTTCGGCCCTGTTCTGGTGGCAACAACTTTCCGCACACCAGAGGAAGCGGTTCAGCTTGCCAACAACACCCGATACGGGCTCGCCGCAACGCTCTGGTCGGAAAATATCAATCTGGCGCTCGACGTCGCCCCCAAGCTTGCGGCAGGTGTGGTCTGGATCAACGGAACCAACCTGATGGACGCGGCAGCCGGCTTTGGCGGCGTTCGAGAAAGCGGGTTCGGCCGCGAAGGAGGCTGGGAAGGGCTGGCAGGATACACGCGCCCAAAATCCAAACAGAAACTTCTGAAAGCGACCGCACCGTTTTCCGGCGAAGGCGCCCCCGCGGACCCGATTGACCGCACGGCCAAGCTTTACATCGGCGGCAAGCAGACGCGTCCTGACGCAGGCTATTCGACACCGGTTTGGGCCAAATCAGGTGCTTTACTGGGCCATGCGAGCCAGGCCAACCGCAAGGATCTGCGCAACGCGGTCGAAGCCGCCCATTCCGCGAAGGGCTGGTCCAGAACAACCGGCCACCTGCGCGCGCAAATTCTCTACTACATCGCGGAAAACCTGGCCGCTCGTGCCAATGACTTTGCACGCCGCCTCGATGCCCTGCAGGGCGGCAAATCCGGAGCACGAGAGGTAGAGACCAGCATCAAACGGCTGTTCACTTACGCGGCCTGGGCCGACAAATTCGACGGACAGGTGCATGGTGTGCCCATTCGCGGCGTCGCCCTCGCGATGAAGGAACCCGTTGGGGTCATCGGGGCGCTATGCCCGGCAGAGGCGCCCTTGCTGGGCCTGATCTCCTGCATGGCACCTGCCATTGCGATGGGCAACAGGGTCATTCTGGCAGCCTCCGAACCATTTCCGCTGGCGGCCACGGACTTCATTCAAGTGCTTGAAACGTCGGATGTTCCCGGCGGTGTAGTGAACATCCTGACAGGTGCGCAGGCCGATCTTGCAGAGCCGATGGCACGTCACCTCGATATCGATGCCGTATGGTCTTTTGGCGCGCAGGCGCTGTCAGGCGTGGTCGAGAAAGCCTCGTCAGGCAACCTCAAGCGCACTTGGGTCAATCACGGATACGGACGCGACTGGATGGGCGCTGACGGCGAAGGGCGGGCCTTTCTCGATCAGTCAACCGAGGTCAGGAATATCTGGATCCCTTACGGAGAGTAAACTTTCCCCTGGCGGCAAATATCCCCGCCGGAGGCACCGGTCTGCCCCAGGGGGGCGGACCAGACCGGGGGTATGCCCCGGTCCCCTGTATAGGTCAGTTTGCAGGCGTGCTTTCAAGGCCCACCGGCTTGCCGACGACGACGAAATGCAGCCCCTCCGGGTCAAGCAGCTCGCCCGCCACACGCCTCACATCTTCGAGTGTCACCGCTTCGACACGCGCATTGCGGGTGGCGGCATAATCGATGGGCAGAGCGAGCATCTGCATCCCGACCATGATCCGCGCGATCGGGCCATTGCCGTCAAACCGCAACGGATAGGCCCCTGTGAGGTAGGTTTTGGCGTCGCGCAATTCTTCTTCCGTGACGCCATCCCGTGCCGCCTTGGCCCATTCCTCGCGGATAACGTCAATGGCCTCTGCGATCCGGTCGTTGGCCGAACTCACAGAGCCCATGTAGGTTTCGGCCAGATCCTTGGGCAGCAGATAAGAATAGACACCATACGTCAGTCCGCGTTTTTCGCGGACTTCCTTCATCAGACGGCTTTCGAACGACCCGCCGCCCAATATCTGATTGAGCACAGTCGCAGCAAAGAAATCCGGGTCATCCTGCGCCATGCCCGCATGACCGAACAAGGCCACGGACTGTGGTGTGTCAAACTCAACCACCGTGACGCCGCTGGGGATGTTCACCTCAGCCCTTGGCGGCATCGGCGCACCGGATTGCGGCAAATCACCCAGCAGTGCATCCATAAGAGTGGCCAGGTCCTGCTCTGTAATGTCGCCTACCGCGCCGATGTAAATCCTGTCTCGCGCCAGTGTCGCGGCGTGGGCCGCAATCAGATCATCACGGGTCAAGCCCGCCACGCTGTCTTCGGTTCCGTTCAGCGAACTGGCATAAGGGTGGTCGCCATAGGCAATCTGGTCAAAAGTGCGGCTCGCAATGTCATTGGGATCCTGCGCATCAGAGCGGATGATCGACAGAACCTGCCCGCGCACACGTTCGATCGCTTCGGGATCAAACCTCGGCTGCATCAGAGCCGCGCGCAACAGCGCCATCGAAGCATCCCGGTTTTCGGTCAAAAAGCGCGCGGAAACGGACACCTCGTCATCGTTGACGTCAAATTCAAAGCTGGTGGCCAGCGCTTCAAGAGCGCGGGCGAACGCGCGGGCATCCATATCGGCCGCCCCTTCTTCCAACAGGGCGGTCATCAGGGTGATCGCACCTCGTTTGCCCGGAGCGTCCAGTGAAGCCCCCCCCCGAAAGCGAATTTCCAACGCAACAAAGGGAATCGAGTGATCCTCGACAAGCCAGGCTGTCAGCCCGCTTTCTGATTTGACCTCCTTGATGTCGACCCCAGCCCAAGCAGGCAGCGCCGACATCATGACCACGAACGCCAGTATGAAACGGATCATTGGGTTGTCTCCTCGGTCATCAGCCAGCCAGTGACAGATGCTTTGCGGTTCATCACATTCCTGGCCGCCTCCATGATATCGTCGGCGGTGACTGCGGCCAGGATATCGGGCCAGGCCTGCACGTCTTCCACGGTCAATCCTGATGTCAGGGCCTGGCCGTAGCGGTTGGCAATCCGGTCTACATCATCGCGGGCATAAATCTCGCTGGCGCGCAGTTGCAGTTTGATGCGGTCCAGTTGTTCAGCGTCCACGCCTTTTTCAACGAACGCCTTCAGGGCTTCATCCATCGCGTCTTCAGCCTCCTGCAGGCTGACGCCGGGCTGGGGGACGACAACGACGTCAAAGGTTGTGTCGTCGAGCGAGACGCCCCGGTAGAATGCCCCTGTATAGGTCGCGATCTGCGTATTGAACTGCAACTGTTCCGCCAGAAAAGACGTGGTGCCGCCGCCCAGGATTTCCGCCAGAATGGTCAGCGCGGCAGCCGTTTCCTGTTCTCCGCTGTCACGTTCGGGCGCAAGGTAAGAGCGGTTGATATAGGGCTGCGCCACGCGCGGATCCCGAAAGATGAGACGCCGTTCTGCGGTTTGCGGCGGTTCCTCGGTGCGCAACCGAACCGGCAGCGCCGGATTCGCCGGGATCACGCCGTAATACTGGTTCGCCAGGCGGCGCACCTCGGCAGGGTCCACATCGCCCGACACCACCAGAATTGCGTTGTTCGGCGAATAGTAGAGTTCATAAAATGACAGCGCGTCTTCCCGGTCCAGCGTCTGCATTTCATGCATCCAACCAATAATCGGCACGCCGTAACGGTGATTGAGATACTGTGCCGCACTCATCTGCTCGGAAAACAGCGCGTTCGGGTTGTTCTCCGTGCGCTGGTTGCGCTCCTCGATGATCACATCACGTTCGGTGCGTATATTATCCTCGGTGAGACGGATGTTGCGCATCCGGTCGCTCTCCATCCTCATCATCAGTTCCAGCCGGTCCGCTGCGACGCGCTGAAAATAGGCGGTGTAGTCATAGGAGGTAAACGCGTTGTCGCGCCCCCCGTTGGCCGCAACCGTCGCAGACAACTCGCCAGAAGCCATCGTGTCGGTGGCCTTGAACAGCAAATGTTCCAGAAAATGCGCGACGCCCGATGACCCTTTGGGTTCGTCGGCAGACCCTGCCTTGTACCAGATCATGTGTTGCACCACAGGGGCGCGATGGTCCTCGACCACGACAACCTGCATGCCGTTATCCAGCGCAAAGGTCGTGACGGCCTCTTCCGCGACGAGCGGGCTGGGCAGAAGCAGCGCAAAACAGGCGCCGATGAAGGGCAATCGCATATTTGGCCATCCTTTTGGAGTGCAGGAGTACTGGCGACAGGTACGTCGCCTGAGGCCAAGTTCAAGCCCAGTTGACAGGGACGTTATCTATCGCAGGCGCTGTTTTGGCGGCGGCGGATAGGCGGGCGTGCGCGCACCGGCAGCGCGCCACTGGCTGGCGACGCGCGCAGGATCAAGCGCTTCCTTGCGATACACCTTGTCGTAGTGATCGGTCGGGACAATCCGGATCTGGGTAAAACGGGCTTTACCCCGACGGAATTCCGCGTCCGTTTCAGCCAGCGTTTCGCGGATGTTCTGGGTCACGCCGAACCGGCTAGCGGATTGCACCAGTGCCGTATCGCTTGCCGGGATTCCGGCCTTCGCATCTTCGGCGCGGCCACCCATCGCGACGATCGCATCCTGCAACGGCAGTTTGTCTGTCAGGTTGGCCGATCCGGGCGTCGGTGTCGGCAGATCCGCATAGCTCGGAGGCTGCTGCAAGCTCTCGCTGGACTCGATAATGAACTCGTCAGGGCCGTCGCCTGGGGCATTCAACTGCCGCAGGCCCTTGTTGGCACATGCACTCAGTGCAAACAGTATCAGCGTCAGGGCCACGATATTGCGCATCAGGCTGTCTCCGTAAGGTCTGCCTGTCAGTACCGCAGGCAGGGGGGGAATGTCACTGGCCTTTTTCACCAACCCGCGCCGGTTCCTTGACGAACAAGACCAGACCGATGGCACCGGCGAATATGAAAATATCGGCAATATTGAACACATAGGGGTTCGCTATGCCGCAGCAGGACATGTTCAAAAAATCCAGAACATACCCATAATAAAGCCTGTCGAGCACGTTTGCCAGGGCGCCGCCAACCAGCAGACCGGCGCTGATATGGGCCCAGAGGCTCATTGGCGTGCGCCGCACCCAGAACACGACGCCCGCACAGATTACCACTGCGACGGCAATCAAAACCCAACGGGCGAGATCCGGCGCATCGCCGAACAAACCGAAATTGATGCCCCGGTTCTCGCCATAACGAAAGGTCAGCAAGGGCGGCAGCACCTTGATTTCGCCCACACGCCACAGCTGCATGCCATGCACGACAGCGTATTTGCT
>Ga0102812_10002947_pt1 | contig 11247 bp, 6 predicted proteins | sample ColrivemetaGS713_FD_79334 | JGI IMG/M metagenome (GOLD analysis project Ga0102812, IMG submission 79334) | Estuarine microbial communities from the Columbia River estuary - Flood tide ETM metaG S.713 | ecosystem: Environmental > Aquatic > Marine > Intertidal zone > Estuary | place: USA: Columbia... | reverse complement strand
TTAACATTTATATTGCTAATGTCGATTAATCGAAACAAAATACTAATTCTTTTAACACTTTGTTTGCTGCTTGGTAATAAAGCTAATGCTCAACTATATGCACTTACCACAGACTATTTATACATATTTTTTGATACAGATAGTTACGAAATATCAAACGCTCAGAAGCAAATTATAAAGGAAAAACTTTTAGAGCTAGGAGCAACCAATATTAAAGAAATTTACATTGAAGGACACACCGACACTTTTGCAACTGATGAATACAACGCTGTTTTAGCAGCAAATAGGGCGAATGCAGCATCTCAGTGTCTCTACGACTTTGGGGTGCCCGAGCGATTTGTAAAAACAGAAAGTTTTGGTGAGTCTCAGATTATATCAGACGATCAGAGCAAGAATCGCAGGGCTAAAATGTTTTTTGTCTATGAGTCGGATAACCGCTCCAAACTTTATCCGCCAAAGTACATTATGGTTAAAACCATTGATGCTAAGACTAAAAAGCCTATTAAAACAAGCTTAGGGTTTGATTATGACGGCATTGATATGAAGTTTAGTGAAACAGGTTACGACGGAAAGTCTCCTGTGTTTGCATTAATAACAGAAAGACTACAACTAATAGCGAGTGCTGATTTTTACCTCAGCAATTATCTAATTTTAACGCAACGAGATATTGATCAACCCACGGATACACTGCTATTTACCTTGGAATTAACTCCAGTAAAAGTAACAGGAGTGTTTACTTTTAATAGTATTTTTTTCGAAACGGATACCGATATAATTAGACCAGAATCTGCTGCCGACTTGGCTCGCTTACTCCAGATTTTACAAACAAATAAAAGCACGTTTATCGAAATTCAAGGTCATATGAATTATCCATATGATAGGCCGATGAACAGCATACAAGATAGGTATAACAAGGAGCTTAGCTATAAAAGAGCCAAAGCCGTGAATGATTATTTGGTAACCGCTGGCGTTAGTCAAAGTAGGCTTACCTATAAAGGCATGAGTAATAGTCGTATGAAGTTTCCTTACCCAAGCAGCAGGCTTCAGGAAGATCAGAATAAGAGAGTAGAAATTTATACTTTAAAGAAGGTTTAATTACTTAAATCCCAGCGGAAATTAAGCCGCATAACACGAGGCATTAGCGGATAGCCAGGAGATGCATAATAATCAGTTCCCATAAGTTGCATTTGTGCATGAAAAAACTCAATACCAAAACAAAAGCTTTTTAATTGTGCATTTGCGTAAACACTTAATGGCGGGTACATAGTATAACTTTCGTTTGTTAGGTGCCACTGCCGTGTATATGGGTTGTATTTTGGACTATCAAATTTGCTAAACCAATAAGCCTTTGTACCCACTTGCATATTTAGCTTGCTAGCAAATAACCTAAAGTTTGTAAAAACATCTAAATTACCAGCAACCGCTGGTCTGGGTAAAACTGTAGCATTAGAAACTTGCTGAAAAACAACGTTGGCAATGGTGCCAAAATGATTGGTTTTTAATCCGTAAGTGGTTTCGAATTTTAAAAGACTAATGAAATCATTATTTTGCTTTGCAAGCAAATCGGTATCAAAATAGATAAGGTTGTTATTTGTTTCGCTAAGCAATTTAAGTTTCAGCCATTGATTTTTAATTTGTAAAGAGGCACTTGCAAAGAGTTGATTTACACTTGTTTTCTTAAAGCTATTATTCCAGGATATTACATTAGAGGCCAAGTTTTGTTCAGTATAGAAAGGTTCTATAAGTTGAGATAAAATACCGACTCGCACATTAAACTTTTTCCAAGTTGTGCTAGCTTCTCCACGAATTTTGTAATCGCCTAAATTATAGCCCAATATGCCAAAGTTGGCATCTGCATTTATTTCAAATTGTTTTACTTTTAAGTTGCCCAACGAGGTGAGGTATACATTGTTGTAATTCTCGCTTACCTCATTCATTATTATGGTGTTATACGAATGTATTATGCCAACTGAAACGTTTAGTTTTAGAAGTTTAACACTATAGCCAAGCTCGTTGCTATATGTTTTAAGCAAAATAGAGTCTTTAAATGGATCTAGCTTTAATCCTATGTTATAACTTGCAGAATCTGGAGACTCATCTGTATAGCTAATTCTATTAAAATCTGCTTTACTTTTTAAGTAAAACTGATTTGTAAATCGGTCTAATTTATAGATCTGTGTACTGTCTAAAATGCTTTTTTGTGGCCTAAAGTACTGAATTACAGTAAACTGATTTTGAGCTTGTTCACCAAAAGCTTCACTAAAGTAGGCTTTGTTATTTTCGAATTTACTTCTGCCGCTTAATGCATTAAAAAACGAATCCGACTGAATTCCGCCACTTTCTACATTTATGCTTTTGTTCCATAAGTATGAAACCAGTAGCTCATACCTTCTATCCTTAGAGCAATAATTGGTGTATAGTTTAGTGTTGAACCAATTATTCATTCTTATTCTATCGCCATTGGCAATATTGCTATAATAAAAATTTTGGTTTTTTAAGCGATGGTAGTCTATCCCGAATGCTAAGCGTTTAGAAAGTTGCTGTGCGTGGGTGGCTGATATATTAATTAGCTCATTATTGCCTTGTGAGTAACTTAGTCTTGTAAATGGTCTGGCGGTTTGATAAACGTGAATAGTGTCGCTAAAAAAGTAATAAGAGAGGTTTTTTGGTCCTAACCCAAACCCAAAAGCACGTTCGTTTCCGTTGCTTAAACTTAAAATGGGGCTACCTTCTAAACCTAAATCTATAAATGGAAAATGGTCGGAGTAGGCTTTATAATTGGATTGAAAATTATTGAGAGAAGTGTCTATTTCTGCCGAGTCTGAACGCATAAACAGATAGTCTGTCTCATTTATTATTGAAACATCAATGGGCTTGTAAATATGCACATCAGAAGTGTCGAGTAATTGAGCATTACTCCATAAAAAGTTAATGCATAGAACTAATGCTATTAAAATTCGCAAAGCGTTTTTAATTTTTAGTGGTGAATTGATAAGATTCTGTTGCAATATTGTTTACCGCGTCATTTACAACGATTAAAACATCATAAACAATGCTATCTGTAGACGGAACAGTATAAATAGTATCTATTGAAAAACTTTTTTCTCCAGCCTTTTTGGTAATACTAAAACTAGGAGAGGCAAAGTTTATTGGGGATAATTGAAACTGTACTTCATCTAATTGGTAGTCGTCGTTGAAATTTACCTGAATAGGGATTTGAGTTAACCCACTGTAAGTTTGGTTCTTAACTGGACTAATTATCGAAATAGTAGGGTTTTCGGTGTCTTCAATAGTAACGGGTAGGTTGAAATCGTCTTTACAACCTATTGCGATTACAGCCAAAGAAAAAACTATTGCGATTTTTTTCATTCTGCAAATAACATAAAATAAACCCATAGTATCTTTGCCCTTTATGTCAGAATCAGTAGATTTCCTGATTGTAGGTGGGGGACTTGCTGGGCAGGTTTTACAAATGCAACTCGCAGAAAAAGGATACAAAACTTTAGTGCTTGATAACGCGGAACATAACCATTCCTCAGTGGTAGCAGCCGGAATTATTAATCCGCTTATCGGAAAATTTTTCACTATTTCGTGGAGAGCTGACGAGGTTTTTGATGAAATGGATGCTTTCTATCGCGATGCAGAAAATAGGTTGAGCACCCAGTTTTTTAGACCAAAGCCACTACTTAGAATATTTGCAACGGCGGGAGAACAAAATATATGGCTAAGTAAGGCACATCAAGCCAAATATAAAAAGTACTGTAATTTCGAAAATATAGAAGTGGCTGGTTTTAAGGCAGATTATGGTGTTTTGCGTATAGATAGGGGTGGAGAGCTGGACATTAAAACCTTTTTAACTGCGGCTAGAAAAATGTATCCTAATGAGCAAGCGGATTTCGATTATAGTTTACTAGATTTAGTTTCTAAAAAGTATAAGGATATTTCTTTCTCTCACATTGTTTTCTGCCAGGGTTATCAAGCTCTTCAAAATCCATTTTTTAGAAAAGATTTAATAATACCCAACAAAGGAGAATTAGTTGAAATAGAATGCGACGGATTAGAAGAGGAAGCTATTTGTTTGGGTCCAGTGTTTATTCAACCTATTGGGAATAAAAAGTTTAGAGTAGGTTCTAGTTATACGCCAAATGATATTTCTATTGAGCCTACAGCATTCCAGTTGACCGATTTGCAAGAGCGTTTAAATAAAATAATACGAGTGCCTTATAAGGTCACAAACCATTTTGCGGGAATAAGGCCAACCACAGGAGATAGAAAACCTATTCTCGGAACACATTCCAAATATCCGTTTATGCATTTTTTTAATGGATTAGGCAGCAAAGGGGCTAGCCTTGCACCGCTTATGGCAAGAGAAATGGTTAGCTATTTGGCAGATGGAATACCTTTGCTCGAAGATTTAAATTGGAACAGATTTGAATAGTTTACTTAGATTTTTAGTTAGAAACTTGGGCGTATGGCTGGTGATTTTTGCCATTGCTAAGCTTTACTTTCTATTAATTAATACGCAAGCCTTTGGAGTAGATATTATACAATTTCCAGCAATGTGGTGGAACGGATTGCGATTAGATTTATCGGTAATCGGTTACATTTTGATACTGCCTAGCCTGCTGTTTTTAATTGGTAAGCTCACCTCGCTTTCAGTTGTGCGATATTTAAAAGTATATTATTGGTTGGTTTTTGTTGTTGTAATTATTGTATTAGCAACCGACCCATACTTTTTTCTTTATTGGGGTCAAAAAGCAAATACATCGTTTACGCAATTTATAGGTAAAGAAAATGCAGGTTTGGCTTCAATAGAATTGTCGCACTATCTCATTGCTTTTACATTTATAGTATTAATGATAAGTAGGTTTGCCTACACGTGGAATAAACAGTTAACACTGCCATTTAAAACATCGTATTTGGGTGTTTTGCTGCTTATGGCGGTGGTTGCTATAATGATAAGGAGTAGTTTTGGAAAAGTGCCGATAAATATTTCTAGTGCTTATTACAGTAGCAATAATTTATATAACAACACGGCCATTAATTCCATTTGGAGTGCTCTTTCTACTGAGGTGGAAAAGAACAAAAACAAGTCGATGACTTTTTTTGAAGATGCCGAAGCAGAGAAATTATATACTGAAATTTATAGCGATAGTGCGTCAATAGATTATGCAAAGCTGATTTCAGTTAATGATAGCACCAATATTGTGCTAATTGTTTTAGAAAGTTTTTCGGCGAAAACCAGCGGTTATTTGTTCGGAAACGAATATGCATCTACCCCAAATTTAGATAAAATGATGCAGGAAGGAATTACCTTTACCAATGCGTATGCCAGCAGTTTTCGGTCGGATAAAGGTTTGCTAGCCTTAACTTATGGTATACCTGCAACTGCTCATCAAACTCTCACTAATTTTCCAGATTATTTAGCTCCAAAACCAAATATTTTTAAGCACTTTCCTGCTGATTACCGCACTAGTTTTTACTATGGCGGCGATATTGAATTTGCAAATATTAAAGTACTGTTTAAAGATGCTAATGAGGTTGTGGTACAGAAAGATTTTAACTCCACACAAGAAAATGCTTGGGGTGTGCACGATGAAGTGGTTTTTGAACGATTTACCTCCGATTTTTTGGGCAATAATTCACCGCAGTTTAAAATGATGTTTTCGCTTAGTAGCCACGAACCGTTTGATGTGCCAGGATACAATAAAAAGGCGGATAAATACTTAAATAGTATTAGCTATACAGATAGTTGTTTAAGTGTAATGATAGAAAGGATTCGTAAAAGCGATAAATGGAAAAACACCTTAATTATACTAACTGCGGACCACGGAACAGTTAGGCCGAATAATGCTCCGGTTTATGACAGTACCAATTTTAGAATTCCTATGGTAATGATAGGCGGTGCGGTAAAACAAGATAAAATAATTACAAGCATCGTAAGTCAAACGCAGATTCCTGCAACATTAGCTGTATTAAAAGGTAAGAAAAATGTTTATCCTCAACCTTCGGTTTTTACACCAGTAAACAAAGCTTTCTACTCCTATTTCGATGGTGTAGTTATGGTAGCTCCAAATTGTTTTCAGCGATTTGACTTTGGATTAAAAAAGTATGCAGATTCTACAACTTGCTTGCCTCCTTACGAAAGAGCCTATTATCAAATATCAAACAAACGGTTTTTTACTAATTAGTAAATGCTGCTTAGTATTTTATGAATTTGTAAGTCTGGCCTTCAGCTTTAAAGAAGTACATTCCGCTGGCTAAATGTGAAACACTTACTTGATTTAGAATACCGGTTAATTCCCCTTTAGCAACTTCTTCTGCCAAACTATTTAAAATGCTATACTTCAGTTGACCGTTGTTAGTGCTTTCTAAAGTAAGCATACTATTTGTAGCAGTAGGGTAAACCTTTATTTGGTTGCTTTTAAGCACCATAATGCTAGCAGGGTCTCCTTTCATTCCATTTATTTCAGCAGAAATACCTAAGCTTAAATTTACATATGATCCACTTCCCGTAGTAGTAAGTTTTGCAGTTCGCACCATATAATGATTAGTTCCGTCATAAGGAGCATTATCTACAAACGAAGTGCTCGTTGTTGGGGTGGTGTTTAGCAACACATAACCTCCAAAAGGTTTGTGCGATCTATAAACGTAATATCCCTGTATTCCTGTTTCGGTGCTTGCATCCCAAGTTACCGTAGCCGAAGAACTATCTCCATTGGCATTTAATGCCATGTTGGAAGCAGGCATAACCGTATTAGTCCTAAGCGAAACATCGCCCATAAAACCTAAATGCGGACTGTTTTGATAAAAGTTTGCATCGTAATCTTGAAAGTTATTTTGCGTTTTTAAATAGCAATCGGCAAAGCTTTCGCCCATGGCTAAACCGTGCGTAATCCATTTTGGTCTTCCACTCCAAATACAAACCAAACCAAGTTTGTCAGTAGCAATACTCGAACGCATAAAGTTGTTTTGAACATCATAATCTCCAAAGAAACTACCAAAAATATGATTGAACAAAGCTCCGTTTTTTGTTGTGTAATCGGCTGAAACGCCTACTCCATTGCAGGATGTGTAAGATCCACCTCCACATACATACGAAAACTTGTAGTCTTCTAAAGCGGTAGTGTTAAACATATCAGCATTTATTATTTTACCTTCGCCCAAATGTGCGGTAAAATCGCGTATGGCACCTGAGCTAAATCCCTCTTCAAAGCTCGAAAAATTATTTTCAATTATTGCTTCATCAAAAACTACAGTGTTCCCGATTTTATATTCGTGTGCTTTGTTTAGGTAATTACGTGTTAGTTCAATTTCAGTTTTAGAAAAAACAGGTAACCGGCTTAAATCAACTCTGCCAACTGCAATGGTTACTTCGCCAGGTATACGATTGTTGTCCCACTTTCCGTCACCTATTAAGTTTTTGTTTTCTGCTCTCTTTCCAATGGTGGTAGAATCTGTATCTGTCCAATTTCCATCAATCACTCCATAATAAACATCTGCTGGCCAAGCACCACAATGTGAATTTGGATCTGTTGCTGCGTGCCCGTCTGGTGGGTAAAGGTAATTTGGGTCTCTACAAAATGTGCCAGAGTATGGAACTGGAATATTGCCTAATAAATAAACGGCATCACAGCCTGTACCTTTTGCTTTTCCATCAATAAACGATTTTACATCGCCTACTGTTGCAGTTGCACTAATTATTTCGGTTCCAACATCCCAGCCGTCTCCAGCTAAATCTTGTTTAAGCGTATTTATTTCAGTTGTTAAACTGTCGCTTAAGTTTTTTGCAATTAAAATCCATATTTTTCCATTGGTATGAGTTGGGGCTTTTTCAATAGCTGCCGAAATATAAGAGTTGCCTTGTAACTTGGCTCCACTTCCACTAAATGGCTCTACCAAGGTGGTTGTTTTTACAATGTTGTATTCGTAAACCGTGTTAAGTTGCACCCCCGCATCGGCATAAGTATTAGTTGTGGCGTTTAGATTCGCAATTGCACTTCCCCAACTTTTAGTGCCTAAAGCTCGTCTATATATGGTATAACTAGAAGCATTTGCAGCTAATTCCCATTTTAGGGTAATGGTTTTAGCATTTTTATCTACTTCAGCATAACCTGGAACTGCTCTATGATCGGCATAAGTTTGAGCAGATAAAGAAGATGTGATTCCTAAAATGCAGATAATTGTATATAGTTGTAGTCTTATTTTCATCTTATAAATAAATTATATTCGTACAAATGTATAAAATAATGGGTTTCAGAAGTGTGTTGTTTTTATTGGTATGGCTTATTAGTGCAAATGCTGCAAATGCTCAAAAGTTTTGCTCGCATTATGCCATGGAGCAACAAACTGCCGCTCAAAATACTATTGATTTACGGGCTGATACGTTTAATGTACTGCAATATACCATCAATGCGGCCTTTCTTAACTACCAGGTAGCTAAGGATGTAGACGCTAATTGTGTGCTAAAAGTAGTTTTGAAAAAAGCATCAAATTCAATCAATTTAGACTTGTTGGGCTTAAATGTAAGCAAGGTATTAGTGAATAATACCACCCAAACATTTACGTATAAAGACCCACATTTAAAGGTTAATTTACCAATGCTTAGCGTGGGAGATACGTTTAGTGTAACGGTATTTTATAATGGGAATCCTAAAAAAGATGCCCAATGGGGCGGATTTTATTTTATAGGCGAATATGCATTTAACATGGGTGTAGGCTTTGCTTCCGATCCGCATAATTTTGGAAGAGTTTGGTTTCCGTGCTTCGATAATTTTACTGACAGGGCAATGTACAATACCAATATTACGGTTGATTCAAGTTATAAAGCCTATGCCAATGGCTTGCTGAAACAAGTGGTAAATAATGGTAATGCTACACAAACCTTTATGTGGGAGTTAGATGAGGCAATTCCCACTTACTTAGCATCCGTGGCCATTGCCAAATACGAAGAATTGGGAATGAATATAGAAGGTATTCCAGTAACATTAACCTCTTTAGCAAACGATACGGCTAACTTACGTTCTAGTTTTACGCATTTACCTGAATGTATTTCGCAATACGTAAATAAATATGGTCCGCATACTTTCGATAGAATTGGTTTTAACGTAGTTCCTTTTAACGCAGGAGCAATGGAGCACGCCACCAATATTGCTTATCCGTACTATGCCATTGCAGATGGAAGTACAGATAGAGAAACGCTTTTTGCCCACGAACTTGCCCACCATTGGTGGGGCAATACAATTACGGCTCGCACGCAAGAAGATATGTGGCTAAACGAAGGTTGGGCTTCATTTTCTGAGAGCCTGTTTTTAGAAGCTGTTTATGGCAGGCCGCGTTACGAATCCAATGTTGAAGCAAATCACCGTGACGTATTGCAGTTTGCACACATACGTGATGGAGAAAGTTTGCCAGTAAGTGGCATTGGTTGGGCAAATACTTACGGCAGCCATGTTTATAACAAAGGGGCTGATATGGTGCATACCTTAAGAGGATTTATGGGCGATGAGGCCTTCTTTAAAGCTTGTGCCTCTTTTCAAGAAAAGTATAAACTAAAGGATGTAAGTACGGAAGATATGGAAGCCGAATTCCAGAAATTTACTTCAGTAGATTTAAGCGGTTTTTTTAGCCAATGGATTAAAACCAAAGGCTTTGCACATTTTGATATACAGTGGGTTATTGATAGAAACGGAACATACAGTATAAACTTAAAACAAACGCCGCGTTTTAATGAAGAAGTATATAAAAATGTGCCTGTCACCATTTCGGCATTTAGTGATAAAATGGAACGGTATGATGAAGTGGTAACGCTAAACGAAAAAGAACAAACCTTTGAAATTACTCCACCTTTTGAAGCCGTATATTGGGCTTATGATTTTGATGATAAGCTGAGCGATGCGACTACCACGGCAGATCTAGTTTTAAAACAAGATGGGATTTACGTACTTTTAGACAATGCACTTTTGGAATTTGGTATACAAAATTTAGCGGATGGAGATTCGATTTTGGTAAGAATAGACCATCATTGGGCTCCTGCAGATGGAACTTATGGAGTGCCAGCTGGCGTCGTATTAAGCCCACAACGGTATTGGAACATTGACGGAGTAGGTTTTGAAAAAGCAGATTTTACTGCAATGCTGAATTACAGCGGAATTAAAACAACTAGCAGTGCGGTTTTCGGTTATCTAGATGACCAACTAATTCGGATTACCGAAGACAGTTTGGTGTTACTTTACAGACCAAACGGCTCCAGTGCTTGGAGCATTTATCCGGACTATTACAAAGAAATGGGATCTCCGCTTGACAAACGTGGTACAATTGGCATTACAAACCTTAAAAAAGGGCAATATACTTTTGGGATGTACGATAGTAAATTGGCTAGTAATGAGGTGATTACTAAAACAAAAGCAGAATTTAAGTTATATCCAAATCCCGCAGAAAAGGAAATACATGTTGCGTTTCAAGAAAAGCACGATTGCTGTGTGGTAGAAATCACCAATCAATATGGTTTAGTAGCCAAAACCCACAAAATAAAAGGCAAAACCTTGGAAGAAGTGATAGACATAAGCGATTTAGCTGCGGGTATGTATTTCGTTGGAATAATTACAGACGGTAAGGCGTATAATGCGGTTCCGTTTATGATAAGGTAAGGGGGCAGTCTTAAAGTATTGAGATTAATTTTTTACAGATGCTATTAACTTTTATTCATCTTATATAAATCATAATGTTTAGAAAATATTTAGCAAAGATTGTCTTCACTATATTCTTTTTTATAGTAGCTGTTTTCATTTATCTTTCTTGGACTTTTTCTAAAAAAACAGAAGTGAATTTAAAAAAAGTAATGAACACTTACAATATCCAAGCTGATTTTGATACTGCTTATGCGACTGTGTTTTTTGAAGGGGATGAGTTATTCGTATTGCAGAATTTCAATTCGTGTGATTCGTTTTATGTAATTTGTGAATTTCAAAATCAAAATATTAATATTAAAAATGTCCAAGTATCAAAAGAAAAGATAGACAGAATTGCAAAGTTATCGTCGAAGTATACAATCGGGGTGCCGTTGGGGGGAATTGATTTTATGGTGATGTGTAGATCAAGATTTAGAGTCAAAGGTGATTTGACTTTTTACTTTGCTAACGAAAGCTTTGATATAGAAAAGGAAAACAACAATATTATTGGATTTGATAATTTGAATGGTGGTGTATTCTTATATTCAAGTGATCATTATATTTCTTCCATCGTTTT
>Ga0102812_10002945_pt1 | contig 11253 bp, 9 predicted proteins | sample ColrivemetaGS713_FD_79334 | JGI IMG/M metagenome (GOLD analysis project Ga0102812, IMG submission 79334) | Estuarine microbial communities from the Columbia River estuary - Flood tide ETM metaG S.713 | ecosystem: Environmental > Aquatic > Marine > Intertidal zone > Estuary | place: USA: Columbia... | reverse complement strand
AAGTTATATCCAAATAAGATAAAAATCCATTTTAGGCTGGTGATTCACGGATAATCATCAGGTGAGATATGGTAAATGTATTTATGTTACATATCACATATTTTATAAAGCCAAATTGCAAATGAAAATGCATTTTTAAAATGTGTATAAAAAAAAAGCTGACCAAAACGATCAGCTTTAAAATAAATTTTGAACCTGACTATTTAGCGGTTAGTTCAGCTTTGCTTAATAAAAAGGAGATCGCATTTCTGAATTCTTCTTCTGTGCAATTCATACAAGTTCCTTTCATTGGCATAACGCCTGAATCACCTGTATACCCTTCAGTAACATGTTTAATCAATGTTGTCATTCCTTTTTCAGCTCTGGGTCCCCACAATTCTTTGTTGCCAAGTTTAGGTGCACCGGCAATACCATCTTTGTGACATATATGGCAATATTTATTGTAAATAACTTCTCCTGCTGCCAGATCCACGTCTGCAACTGCAATAGCATTAACTCCACCAATATTCACCTTTTCTGTTTTACCAGATTCTTGTTTAACATCTTTTTTTTCATTTCCACAACTGATAAAAATCATCGTAAAAACAAACAAAATGGCTAATCCAAATTCTTTCTTCATGTGTTTTTAATTAATTTTTTATTTTATGTGCTCTACTAACAACTACATGAAAAAAATGTTGAACAAATTCCGTTTGAATTTTTATTTAGAAAATAAATATTAATAACCAGCAGCCTGGCCGTCTTTTCTGGACTCTGAAGCTCCAAAATATACATCGTTTTTAAGCATAATAGCCTGATATCCACCGTAGGGTCCCCAGGCGTACCTAACCCGATGCCCTCTGGACATTAATCCCCGGATGGTTTCATATGGGAAGCCTGATTCAAGTTGCAGCCACCCGCCATCCAACATGGTTTCTCCTGTGGGTTGTGATGATCCGCTATGGTTCATTCTCGGTGCATCTCCGGCTTCCTGCAAATTCATTTTGAAATCAATTAAATTGACCACAATTTGTACATGACCCTGTGGTTGCATAGCTCCACCCATTAAACCAAAGCTAATATAAGGCTTACCATCTTTAGTGATAAATGCAGGAATGATTGTATGAAATGGTCTTTTACCCGGTTGATAAGCATTATAATGTCCTTCATGAAGTGAAAATAGTTCACCTCTGTCCTGTAGGACAAAACCCAGACCAGTCGGTGTCATGCCTGAACCCATTCCCCTGAAGTTACTCTGTATCAGAGAAATCATATTGCCTTCTTTATCTGCAACAGTAAGATAAATCGTTCCGCCATCAATAATGTCTCCTGCTTCAAGTTCCCTTGATGCTCTGTTGGGATCAATTAAATTTCTTCTTTCTGCAGCATATTCTTTAGAAAGCAGTCGCTGGACCGGAATGTTGTTGAAATCGGGGTCAGCATAATACATTGCACGGTCTTCGTATGCAAGTTTTTTTGCTTCCGTCAAAACATGCAGGTATTCCGGACTGCCAAATCCCATTTCCTCAATATTATATGCTTCAAGGATATTCAGAATCTGCAAGGCGGCTATTCCTTGTCCGTTCGGGGGTAATTCCCAAATGTCATATCCCCGGTAATTTGTAGAAACTGGTTCAACCCAGTCCGAATGATGATTTGCAAGATCGTTATAACTTAAAAAGCCACCATTTTCTTTCATGTATTTATCTATAGTTAGTGCTATTTTCCCTTTGTAAAACGCATCCCGGCCCTCCCTTCCAATGAGCTCAAGGGTATTCGCTAAAAAAGGATTTTTAAAAATTTCACCTTTTTCAGGCATTTTGCCCTCAGGCATATATGTGTCTTTAAAACCGGGATATTTTTCAAGATACGGTGCATTTCGTTTCATGTAATGTGAAACAAGTTCTGTTACGGGAAATCCACTCCTTGCATATTCAATTGTTGGAGCCAGAATCTTTTTCATTTCCAAAATACCAAATTTTTTGTGCAGTTCAAACCAGCCGTCTACGCAACCGGGAACGGAAACAGGAAGTGGGCCGAGCGGGGGGATTTTATTATAACCATTTTCTTTAAAGTAATCTAGTGAAAGGGTAGTAGGGGACCTTCCACTTGCATTTAGCCCATATAATTTTTTTGTTTTTGCATCCCAGACGATTGCGAACAAATCTCCTCCAATTCCATTCCCTGTGGGCTCCATAAGCCCTAATGCCGCATTTGCAGCGATCGCTGCATCAGTTGCAGAGCCTCCTGCTTTAAGTATGTCCAGGGCGATCTGTGTTGCCAAAGGATGACTGGTAGCAGCCATCCCGTTACTGGCGATAACTTCTGACCGGCTAACAAAATTACCTGATGTAATCCGGTCTTGTGCCGAGAGATCAAAAAAATGACCAGCAATAAGAAAACTTAAAACAATGATAAAGAATGAGTTCTGATTCATGTCAATGGATTTTGTTATTGACAAATATCGTCCCTGAACATCTTTCACACAAATTATTCAATTGAATAATTAAGATATAGGTTTTTAAACATCTATTGCAATGAAAAGTGCCGTGTATTTTTCTTTTCTGTTGTAAAATTGATTTTCTGTTTTTCGACCATTGTAATATTGGTAACCAATTCGCAATCGTTTTTTAAACCTGTCCTGTGGGAAAATGTACCCCCCCATGACTGAGATGTTTGGTGCAAAAGCATTATTCTGATATGCACTGACATTACCGGCTAGAAACAGACCACCGATGTATTTATTTGGAAAATAATATTCCAGCTCAATGCCTCCCTGATAATGCATGTAAGCCCCTTGGTTTGGTTTGTTTTGTCTGGTACCTAAAAAATCTCCACCAGGTAAAAAGAAGCCAATATCAGTGTAGACCTGCAATATATCCCATTTAGGATGAACAAATGGTTGAAGTGGTTTTACCGCAACCGATATAACCATATCATCTCTTACCGGCAATTGAGATATATTGGGATCATAATCAATCGGAGATCTAACTCCGATGGTTGGAAATTCATCACCAATATGTGTACAATAATGGTGTTTTGAGAATCTTAGGCTCAGCCAGTTAAATGGTTTGCCGGAAATTGCAAAATAGAAAATGCCATCCATTCCCACCAGATCATTATTTCCACTCCGCATAAAAGCAGGGATCGTTACTCCCAGGGCAACATCGACCCCCAGGTTAGGCTTATCTTTTGGGCTGAATCTGAAAAGTGAGATTTTCACACCGGGGTTAATTACCAATCGACCTTTATACGTGCCGTCATTATTTACATTGTCATCCAGATCCACATCACTGTAATGAATATTCCTTGAGGAAGCTTCAAATCTTATTTCCAGAGGATCGGCAAGATATGTTGGGTAAAATTGGCTAAGGCCAATAATTTGTGCATTCCAGTTTTTAATCGGAATTTTGAAAAGGCTTGTAGTGTCCTGACTAAATAAATTTGCCGTAAAAATGAATAATATAAGTATTGTATATGTTTTTTTCATGTTTCTCTATTTGACCTTATTTAATTTCTCCGCTCCACACGTCATTTGATTGTCCCATGTTGCTGGTGAATCCACCCAGAATCCATACTTTATCCTTAAAAACGACACATTCATAACCGTGTCGGGGGTCAAAGGCTGCACCATAACTATCAACTGACCATTCTTCGTTGTCTCCATATCTCCAGATCGGATAATGATCAGGCTTAGCGAAAAGATAATGTTCATTGGAAGTCGTTTTTCCGGGGAATGCCCAAATTGCATCTTTGTAATGGATCATTTTATGAGAGGATCTCCATAATAATGTCTGATCCATTGCAGAAGTATCATTTTCTGCAATCCAATTTATTCCATCATCCGAATACCATAAATATTCCCATTTTTCAATTGGGTGGGTACTAAAATTTTCAGAACTGAATACATATCCGTGTGTCCCACCCTGAATATACATCCTGCCAGTATTAGGGTTAATAGCATATGCCTGATCGCCCCTGATACCATAATCAGTATTGTCCAGTCGTTCCCATTCAATTGCATTTTCACTTCTCCAGACATCATTGTGGTACATCATTGAAAACCTACCGTCAATGCTATCACGCATACTTCGGCCAGCTACCAGATAAATGTAGTCTTTATTGTCTATTTCCTTAACAAAACAACTATGTTCCATTCTGGGATACCAATCATAAAGAGAGTCAACCGGAGGTTCCCTGTTTTCTTTGATCTGCTGCCAGTCTTTTCCGTTTGATGATTTCCAGACATCGTTGGTGTATTGTCTGTATCCTGTAGATTCATCAACTTCAAATCCACCGATCAGAAAAAGGGCTTCTCCTGTTCCATCATTAAAATTAACTACCTGATGTCCCCGTCTTCCATGCCAGGGGGCATTTTCATTTACGAGATCCCAGTTGGCTCCGTCTTCTGAACTCCATACATCTTCCAAATAAGTGTCCCCGGAGATTATGCCTGGATTATATCCTCCGATTATCCACATTTTATCCTTAAAACTGACCGCAGCATGATCAAATCTGTTACACCAGTCTGCATCTGTACTGACTTCCTTCCAGGTAAATTCTCCATCATAAAGATCTGGTTCAAAATCTGAATAGCTCTGAAGCCGACAGGCCGAAAAAAGTGAGAGCAAAAGACCTGCAATCAGGCCCATTGATATAATTGATCTAAAATTCATTACATTGATTTAATGTAGAATGCAAAATTATAGACCAATTGGCTAAATGTCAATTAAAACCTTGACTTTTAGGCTAATTTTATTTCGTTCTTAATAAGAAATAAATAATCTTAATATATTAAAATTGAGTTTAATTTATCATGGAAATTTTGGAAATTTTTTGAAATCCGGATCCCTTTTTTCCAGAAAAGCATTTTTACCTTCCTGAGCCTCTTCCATCAGATAATACATTAATGTTGCATCTCCGGCAAACTCCATTAAACCTCTTTGACCGTCCAATTCTGCATTTAGTCCACGCTTGATCATCCTGATGGCCAAGGGACTTCGTTTCATGATCGTCTGACACCAGTGAACAGTTGTGTCTTCAAGATCTGCGAGCGGCACAACCTTGTTAACCATTCCCATTTTTTCCGCTTCATCTGCAGTATATTGTTCACATAAAAACCAGATTTCCCTTGCTTTTTTCTGGCCTACATGCCTGGCCAGATAAGATGAGCCAAAACCCGCATCAAAACTACCTACCTTCGGTCCGGTTTGACCAAAAATAGCGTTGTCGCTGGCGATGGTCAGGTCACAGATCACATGTAAAACGTGGCCTCCACCAATTGCATAACCATTGACCATAGCGATCACTGGTTTGGGAATATTCCGGATCACCCGGTGTAAATCAAGCACATTTAATCTGGGAACACCATCATCTCCGATATAGCCTCCTTTACCCTTTACATTCTGATCACCCCCTGAACAAAATGCTTTATCACCGATACCTGTTAAAACAATTACTCCAATTTCTTGGTTTTCGCGACAAATTTCCATCGCGTCGATCATTTCTTTATTCGTTTCTGGTCGGAATGCATTATAAACCTCAGGACGGTTTATAGTAATACGTCCTATTCCATCGAAATAATCAAATAATATATCCTCGTATGTTTTTATGCTTGTCCATTTTCTATCTGACATATGCCTGAATATTTTAGTTTATTTATCAAATATATTTTACCGCCTTGTATAACAGCGATTTTTTACCAATTACAAATCTCATTAAGTCAATTTTCAAAAACTTAAAGCCATAATATAAATAACTTTTGTTAAACAAGCTTTTGATGAACCAAATGATTGCCTCAAATAATTATCCCCAAAGATAAAAAACAGATCCTTGTTAATGCTAATTTTAATAATAGCATATTACTTTGTTTGCTTTGATGCTGAATTCCCCGTTCTTATTATTTCTTTGATAAAATAAAATGCACTAAAAATCAGAAATACAATATTGATTATTTTGGCAAAAGGCGGGGCACCTTCAGGCCATAACTGCCCTAGTAATACCATTAGATTTAACAATAGCAAAATTTTAATATGTATGTTTTTTAAGGAATTCATTTTTATGTATTTGTTCAATATTAATTTCAAAAGAAGGAGTTGTTTTTGACTGATATTTAATTCCGTCAATGATTTTGGTTCTGAAAAATGATTTGATATCCAAAAATAAAAACTACCAAATGCCTAAAAATAAACCAGATAAACTAAATAGGATCAGATACATTCCAAAATCAATCGCAAGTAACTTAACACTACGATTGGCAAATAAGTAAGTTCCGCCCATCGCCGGAAGTATCCATATCAAAGAGATGAGGGCTCCGGTTATGAAACCGTTTAATGCATCTGTTTGAGAAGTAATGGCACTTAACCCAATTAATGCAACGAAATGAAATATTGCAGTAGCTCCAAACATCAATGGTGCGTTTATTTTATCAGGCATCCCATTCGGGTAATTTTCCTTTTTCCAAAGTTTCCCAAAAAATGCGCTGCTGTGCCATATAAATCCTAACCCGAAAGAAAGCAGTGTGATGATTATTACCGGAATCCATTGGATATTGGCTATTAATATATTAAACTCCATATTAAGTTAGTTTTAGGAAGTAAAATTTGAGTTGATATTATTTCAAATGTCTGTTTTTATATCTAAATAATAAATTTCAGGAATTGAATCGTTAAACAATAGCAATAGGTTCCTTAAGCTTTAATAGACCCAAATTCAAATCTCCTGGAATAGAAAATCGAACACTTGTATTTGTCGTGTAATCCATTCCCCCTGAGTATTATTGGAATACACTTTTCTATTCTCACCTATTTGGTTTTAAGTTGTTTGACTTCTGAAAAAAGTCTGCAATATTTTTTTTCTTCCGGGAGCCAATGCTTCAAAGGTCCTTTTTAATTCCTGAAATCCATCCATTTTTATCTGAAATTCTGAAGGAATCAACAGGTCATCATTTGTTTTAAAATATACCATTAATCCGGCTTTCTCAATTTCCTTAGCTTCTCAGATATGTATTGTATCAAAAGCTCTTCACTGGCATTAATTCCATCATGCTTTATAATCTGATTTGTCTGACCGCCTGCTTATTTTCTTGACCGTAACACAATCTTTTTTTCATCCTTTAATAAGGCCCCTTTAAAAACCAACGTCACAATAGTCTTTAAATTCCCGCATCCCAATAATGATGTTTTTTTGATAGGAATAACAGGGACTTGCCCATTTGTATTCCATAAGCAAATCACAAATCATAGCGATCGATCTCAACCTGTTTAGTTCGTCCTTACATTTAATTTGTCTTAAAATATAGGTTTCAACTTTTGGGTTCATCGTATTGTATCAGAATAAGTATTTTGATGCTTTATCAAAATTATTTAATGACTGTTTATTAATAAACTTACTTGTCCCCGTTTCTATAAAAGATGGCGAAAATAGGATTTAAGAATTTGTGCATTTTTTAATCGAGGTGTGAAAATTTCTAAGATCGCTGGTTTGTTGTCTGTCTGATCTTGCCAGAAAGAGGGTAAGGATCGGGTTAGTTCTGCCTCATTGTCTGCACTGAAATATGCTATGTCATAAGCAGCAGCCAGATGCCTGGCTGATTTATTATGATGCGCCTCAAAGAATGTTTCTAATTGCTCCGTTGAATCCGGTCCGGGAATGAACCTGAAAATATTCCCACCCTGATTATTGAAAAGGATAATTCTCAGGTCTTTTTTCAAATAAGGGGTCCACAAGGCATTTGAATCATAGAAAAAAGCTACGTCACCCGTGACAAGAATGGTTTTATTGACATTTACCCAGGCAGCCCCTGCCGCCGTCGAACTGCATCCATCGATACCAGCAACACCTCTGTTTGAATAGTAACTGATATCCGCTCTTTTGCTCATCAATTGCACATATCTTACCGCTGTGCTATTAGCCATTTGAAGGTTTGAATTTTCAGGCAACGAGTTGAGGCAAATTTCGTAGGCTTTCAAATCTGACCATTCAAGCGTAGCTAAGAAGGACTCATGTTTGCGTTTACACAATTGATCCTGTTTGTGCCAGCTTGCAGCGTAAGTAGAATTTTTGTGTTTAGTCCTTTTGATTATTTCTTTGAAGAAGTGAACTAGGTCGCTCCTCAAATGACTGGTCAGTGATTTGAATGTATCTATTACAATATCTGATTCGTCCAGGTGCCAGTGTTCTTCAATGTCCCAGTTTCTGAAAAGTGTTTTAATTTTTTTGGAAACAATATTGGTTCCGAATGTTAATAAAATTTCCGGTTTGAAATTCTGACCATCCTTTTCTTCAATAGTAAACAATACCCGGTCTAGTTGTTCTATGAAATTGGGGTGGGTCACATTGGATGTTGTTTCTGTCAGGATGATAACAGAAGGATCCGCTGATAAAGTTGACAGCAAATCGTTTAGTGCCTGACTCCTGGGGGTAATCCCGCACAGGATAAGTTTCTTTGAAGATTGATTCCATTTTTGCGAAAGCGAATCCAGTACCTGAGTTGAAAGCTCCGGAGGAGGCGAAACCTGATCAATGATCTTAACAAAAGTTTTGTTGTTAAAATCAAGCTTAAAATCATAAAGAGGTTCCCTTAAAGGTAAATTGATGTGTACCGGTCCTTTGGCTTCAATCCGTGTTTCATTAATCGCTTCATTGTAGATCCTTACATTATACCATAATTCATCAGGATGGGTGGTTTCATGATTGATCTCATAACTTTTTTTAATGAAATTCTGGTACAAATTCCTTTGACGCATGGTTTGACCATTTCCCTGGTCAATCCATTCAGGAGGCCGGTCTGCCGTAAGGACAAGCATAGGAATTCTTTGATAATATGCTTCTGCGATCGCCGGAGAATAATTAAGTGCGGCGCTGCCTGATGTAGATACGATGGCAACCGTTTCATGCGTTTGCTGAGCCATTCCCAACCCGAAAAAAGCAGCAACTCTTTCATCTGGAATAGCAAAGCATTCAAAACCTTTATGTTCATTAAAAGCGATTATCAAAGGAGCATTTCTGGAGCCGGGAGAAAACACCACTTTTCTTATACCCTTTGCATAACATACATTTACCAGGTCGATTATCGTTTGTTTTGTATCCAAAATCCAAGCAGTTCATTCAATTAATAAAAATTAAAAGTAGTAAAAAAAAATAGTTCAAGCTTAACTAATCAGGCTCAATCATCTTTGACTAAAATCACTTTTAGTTTACAGCAAATTATGAAACATTAGAAATGTCAGCAAGGAAGCGATTATAGATGAAATTCTATCTGCTTTTTAATATGTCCATCATGGTTTGAAGTTTGTGTTCAGTCTCATTCCATTCCAAATTGGGCACACTTTGAGGGATGATGCCACCACCGGCAAATAAAACGATGGATTCAGAACTTAACTTCATGCATCTTAAATTTACGTATAAAGCAATTTCTGATTTGAAGTTTACCGGACCAAGGTATCCGGTATAATAAGCTCTGTCATGTTTTTCCTGATTGAGGATCACCTCCAGGGCCATCGATTTGGGAAGTCCGCAAACAGCCGGGGTGGGGTGAAGTGCATCAGCTAGTTTTTTGAGATCACTGACTTTTTTGAATTTATATTCTGTTTTTATATGCAATAATTTTCCGGCTGACTGATCGGTGGGTCCTGTTTTAGTATATGTTGTTTCAAAAACATCCAAAATAGATTCGATATGCCTGCAAACAAGTTGTTGCTCTTCTATATCCTTCGAAGACCAGTTTTCAGAGGCAAATGGTTCAATATTGAGTTTGGTGCCTGCCAGGGCCACGGTCGAATATTCATTTTGATCACCTACGATAAATTGTTCGGGCGTAGCACCCATCCAGCAACCTGAATGCGGGTGATTGACTATATAAACAAAAGCAGTTGGATAAGTATTATTCATTTTTTGAAAGGTGTCAAACAAATCCTCTTCATTATTTGTAACCTTCAGGACCCGGGAAAGGACCAGTTTTTTAGGTCCTGTTTTAGTTGTTTTTATGAATGACTTAACCATATCCATATAAACGGATTCAGACGTTGAGTCGGGCAGTTTGGAAAAGCCTGGTTTAAAATGAATGATGGGATTTTTATTAATAATATCTGCGGAAATAAAAATATCCGGATGAATTCCTCCGGATTCAAAAGGATGCATCAGAAAACCGGTATTGCCTTTTGAAAAAGATTGTCTGCTTCCTTTTTCAGTTTGTCTGAATAAATAATAATTGCTTTCTCCGGGTCTTCTGAATAAAGCAAATATTTCATCCTGTTTTAATGATATTTTTTTTCTTCCTTTCAATTCAATCCTTTTCCTGATCAAATATCCTTTTTTTTATCTTCAGACTTTTCTTTTTATTGATCTTACCATTTTCAGTTTCAGTAAAATGACTCGTCTGATAGATAGAAACAGGCAATTCAATCTTTAATAATACCTTGCGTAATCTGGACATCAACAATTGCGGGTCAAATCTTTGATCAGTTTCGATCAAAAGTGCGGGTCTTTCCTCAAATGTTTTATCCTTCTGAGCAAATATATAAAAACGATAAGTTATGATGTCAGCAATTTTCTTTTCGATTTGTTCAGGGTGCAATTTTATACCCCCAGAATTTATAACATTGTCAATTCGTCCCAACCATTTAAAATGTTCCGCGTCTATTATTTCAACCTGATCATTGGTTTGAATGATCTCAGAGCTAATATGTTTGGCCTGAATATTCAAACATTGGCGACCATCCAATCCAATCCCGACATTCGGATTGATCAATTTGAAATAATCTGAACGATTTTCACCATTCAGAACCTGTAAAGCTACATGGGATGCGGTTTCAGTCATGCCGTATGTGGCATAATATTCTGACGGAAGTGTTTGCAGGGTTTTTATTAAAACAGGGTCGGTTGAGCCACCCCCGATGATCACCTTATTAAAATGATTCAATAGATTTGAGTCGAGGCTCAACGTACTTTTTACTTGTTGAGGGGTCATGGCTACAAAATGTATCTTTTCCTGAAAGGACACAACAGATGCAGGAGGGATCGTATACAATTTTAAGCCACCAACAATCGCACGAACAATCATCATTTTACCGCCAATAAATTTTACCGGTATACACAACAAGGCTTTTTCCCCCGCTTTAATATTTAAAAAATTCAACGTGTCCAGTGCACTTTGAATCATTCCCGATTTTGATAATGCAATTTTTTTGGGTTTGCCGGTGGATCCGGATGTATTGACATAAATAAATTCACTTTCTGAATTCCACTCCGCCAGGAACTCAAAGAGATCAGTTT
>Ga0102812_10002944_pt1 | contig 11256 bp, 5 predicted proteins | sample ColrivemetaGS713_FD_79334 | JGI IMG/M metagenome (GOLD analysis project Ga0102812, IMG submission 79334) | Estuarine microbial communities from the Columbia River estuary - Flood tide ETM metaG S.713 | ecosystem: Environmental > Aquatic > Marine > Intertidal zone > Estuary | place: USA: Columbia... | reverse complement strand
TTCAACAATGATACTGCTACAGAAAGTGAAATTTCATCGTCATCTACATCAAATAAAACATATTTAGAAAATATAACATTTAATACTTCTTGTGTCAGTATTTCCTCTGGTGTTGGTTCAGTTCCATCATCATTACTATTAATACTATCAATCAATTCTTGTTTAAGAACTGTATATGACATATCAGCTTGTTCAAATACACCAATTGAACCTTCAGTATCAAGTTCAGAATTCAAATCAATACCCGCTGCATCTAAAATAGTTGTAATTAATGTTCTTGGTATTGGCAAGTTTCCTGCTTTGATTTTATCAAAAGCAAATTTATACTGATCTTGTTCTGAATCATCAGTAACGATGAAACTTAATTGAACAAGTGTTTTATAGGCAATACCATCTGAAGCTGATAGCTCTAAATAAACATTAACAATTAATTTACCTTCATTTACTCTTTCATCACCATTTTCAATGTCTTCAAATTCAACCCAAACACCAACTAATTTACCTTCAATGTTTGAATCTGCATTTATTTCGAATGGTTCATAAAGGATATAATTACACTCTTCTTCTGTTGAAGTTTCTGCACAATTATCATTTGGCATGTAATTAGGATTAATTGCATCTTCGCCTTTTGTGATAGTCTCAAAAATTGCTGTATTTATGATATCTTCACTAACATTAAAAATCATGTCATCTGTTAATGAGTTTTCTACATCGTTTAATGAATCATCTAATTCTTGATACAGCATCTTTTGATAATCTGCATCCTCAGAGTAAAGGTGCGTAGGCATATTTACATCACCACTACCGTCATACATTATTGCCAGTAACAATACTGGAGTCCCTATTATAATTCCGATTGGGACAAATATTACTAATAAAAACTTTTTCATAAAAATCTCCTCCATTTTGAAATCAATTATAGGTATATTATATTATTTTAATGTGTAAATTTTATGAATTTTCAATTGTTTTCTAAGATAATTTTATTCTTGATTTACCATTCAATGACATATCGTCTACTTCTTTAGTTTTATTAAATTGGTGATACCCAGCAACACCAATCATTGCTGCATTATCAGTACAATATTTGAATTCAGGAACTACAACTTTTACATTTGTAATTCTTTCACTAATTTTCTTTCTAAGCCCTTTGTTCGCCGCAACTCCACCTGCAATCATAAACATTTTTGCATCATATTCTTTGATTGCTCTCATTGATTTTTCAAGAAGTACATCAGTAACGGTATCTTGAAAACTTGCACACAAATCAGGGATATTTACTTCTTTATTTCTTTGTTTAATATTATGAACTAGGTTAATAACATGTGATTTAATTCCCGAGAAACTAAAATCATATGTATTTCCTAAACTTATATTTGGCATTTGGTATGTGGGTTTACCTGTGGCTGCTAACTTATCCACTATCGGTCCACCTGGATAACCCAAACCTATTGTTCTAGCTACTTTATCATAAGCTTCACCAATAGCATCATCCATCGTTTCTCCAAGTTTATTGAAATCATAGTGCTCTTTCATCAAAATAATCTCTGTATGTCCTCCACTCACTACTAAGCAAATTAAAGGAAATACTAGTTCTTCACTTATTGCATTTGCATAAATATGCCCAGCTATATGGTGAACACCAATAATTTCGATATCATTAGCAAGCGCAAATGCTTTTGCAGCATTCACACCAATTAGTAAACTTCCAATCAATCCTGGCCCTTTTGTTACTGCAACAAGATCTATTTCATCTCTAGTTATATTTGCAATAGTTAAAGCTTCCTCAAAAACCATAGTAATACCCTTTATGTGCTCTCTTGAAGCAATTTCCGGAACAACTCCTCCATACGCTTTATGAATATCTATCTGGCTTAATACAACATTGCTAAGTATGTTATTACCATCTCTTATAATACTTACACTTGTTTCATCACAACTGCTTTCTACGCTTAATACAATCATGTGTTACCTCCTAAATCCAATACCATAAGTAATGCATCTTCTCCATTACTATAGTATTTCTTTCTTATAGTTCCTTTTATAAATCCCAAAGACTTATAAAGATTAATTCCAATTTCATTACTTAGCCTTACTTCTAATGTTATCATTTCAATTTTTTCTTCTTTGCAAATTTCAACAACCTTATTAACAAGTAATTTCCCTATCCCGTTACCTCTGAATTTATCTACTACAAGTAAATTTAAAACTTCTGCGTTTGGAATAGTAAGCCAGCATCCTATATATCCTACTCTTTTATTATCAACAACTGCAGTAAAGTATTTTGATAGTTTATTATACATTACTTCATTATACAATGTTTTTTCTCCTAAACTTTTACCAAATATCTTTGTTTCTTCTTGGAAAATAAAGGGAATATCCGACAAGTCTGTTTTTCTAATTTTAATATCCATAAAGCCATCTCCTTGTCTCAGTTGTCTCTTCATTAGGTATTTCATCTGTTGGGGTTTCATCTTCAGTGCTTTTAATTTCTCTTATCCCAATTTCCTCGACTAATTCTTTAAAAGCAGTGACTTCTTCTTCATAAACTTCCACAAAATCCTCAATTAATACTGTGATTTTATCTAGTTGATCAAGATTAAGTAAGTTGATTTCTGAAGGGACACCATATATCTCATCAAGTGCTCTTTCATTATCTTGGTATGATAGTAGAAATTGTTCATATATTTTCATATTTTTTGTATAATCCAAATAATTTTCTAAAGGTCTCCCAGAATCTATACTGAGTTTTATACCGTAGACACCAATTGTTCTTAATGTGTGAGGTAAATAATAAATTTCTGTAAATAATTGGGTTGAACCATCAATAAATATAACAATACTTACTTTTGTATCTACTGGTTCTAATATCGTGTCTTTTATTCCGTATTCTTTTGCAAATGATGTTGTTTTAAATTCATTATCTCGTCCTACTTCTTTGTACAAGCATTCAGAACTTCTAAATTTATACCTTACACTTCCTACTTCAATATTAATAGGAACTTGAACACCTGATGGTAATAAACAAGCAGCTGGTACACCTGTAAAAATTTCACCACTAAAACCTTCAACTTCAATATTGAAGTCGATATTCGGATTTTTAGTAATCATTTCCTCAATAGTTAATAATCTATCAAACGTAAGTCTTTCTAATTCTCCATTTTTATCTGTTTTATAATCAATTAAAACTTTACCATCAATACTAATATATGAATCATTTTGTCTTGGGCGGTAGTTGTATGAAGTTTCATCACTTTTACAACTAGAAAGTAGTATTAGTAAGACAAACATCGTAATAAGGCTATATTTTCTCATTAGAACAGCCCCAATCTACCTAGTGTATCCTCAATTACAATGAGAATTTCATAGGTTTGCTTATTTCTTACGTTCTTGATCATTTCATGATCTCGACCTAAGATGTCTATTGTCTCTTCACTCCAAATATTAAATACTTCTTCGTCCAAGTAATCTTCTCTTAGTTCTAATCTATTAATACTTTGATTTCTAATAACGTAGTTTTCAATTATTGAGTATTCTAAGTAAACTTGTTCATTATCTTCATAAATGTTACCTTCTTGGCGAACACTCATTGGTAGAGGAGTTATGATTCTTCTTTCCCACTCTTGATCAAATAATGAATAGCTTATTTCTTCTATAAATAATACACTTTCAAATGAATTTATAGTAAAGTTTGGCATTGAAAACCTTGTAATTCCAAGACCTTCAATTGGAGACGTATCTCTCGTTGTTTCGCCATCTATTTTATTAAATCCTTCAGTATGTAGATTATATTCATCATAAGTGCAATCCCCATTTTCAGAAACTTTGAAATAATATGAATCATTATCAATTCTAATAAATCTAGGAATAGAAGTAAGTTCTGTTATTTCACATATTGTTAATTCTTCTTGAGTAACATATGAAGAAAGTGCCTCATTTGAAGATAATACTTCACTATTAAATGACGCTTTATCTAAAGCATCGAGAAATGGTATAAGATCGTCAATCATAAATAGGTCTACTTCGCCTACTGAGTTAGTTTTGTAACTGATTAAAATATTATCAGTTTGAACAAAACCTGATCTATTTTTTTCATAATTACCTCCATCAAGAACATTACATCCTGAAAGAAATAACAACATCATGATAATTGATAGTTTTTTCATATGGCACCTCCTTTATATTATATATACATGTTACTCAATAATTGGTATTTCTAATTGTGTACTCCAACCTTTATCATTGTTAAGTGTTATGGCATTTGAGGCAGCTTGAATGTTAATTTCAGTATTTACATTCCCAAATACGATACTTTCAATATTTGCCACAATAGAAGCTGTTACAGTGTCGTTAATTGAATCATATACTGCGTCAGCAGCAATATTTCCAACTGCAAGTCTATATTCAGCTTCATTTTGGTATGCAGTTTCACTAATAATATATGCTTCAAAATACTCTTGTGTAGTTTTTACAGTTCCATTATCAATATCATTTCTTACAGTAGTATCATCTAAATACTCTAAGTATTGATTTGCATTAAAGCTAGCTGCTGCTGTGTTTAAAGCAGTTTGCTTATATGTGTTATATAACTCACTAGTGTTGTTTTCAATAATTGTTAATCTTAGCACTTCTTGTGCTTCGAAGTAATCAAGTATATGTTGAGTTGTTATCGGTGACAGTAGAAGAATACCTGTTCCTTCAAATAATGTAATTGCTTGTTCTACATTTAATGGGTCGACTGTATCTATTGAGAGAACATTTAAACTGAACACTTGATTCGATGTTATAAAACCAAGGTTATCAATTAATGTTCCTATAATTTCAAGTACAGTCACATCTGTAAGATTAAATAAGTCTATATTTGTTAAATTTTCTCCACTAACTCTAAGATTTCCTATAGAACCTTCAAGGAGTAGATTAGTATTGGCACTGGTAATAATAGCCGCATTTGCGTTTGCAACGTTTATACTATTTGCATTTGTGTTGATTAATAAATCTATTGTGAATTGATCGAAATAAATGGTATCAACATTAACAGAGTTAGTATCTAAGACCATTATTGAAGTTCCTAATGTAAAAAATACTATGTCGTTAACTGTTCTATTTCCTATAAAGTATATTGAATTTGTATTAGTATCGTTTGAAAAAGTAAATGTGCTAGCATCAACATCAAGAGTTAAATTGTGTGGTCCGATTTCATGCACTGTAAATGATGATGCTGTACCTGATAAATTGGAAATATTAAATCCTGTTAATTCTACTTCGGCATTTGGTGCAGAAATATCAAGTTGAATACTTTCAGTAAGTATTTTCAATGGTCCACTAAGAGTAGAAGTTATGTTCAATACATCGCTAGTACTTCCATCGTGTTCGATTGAAGGAGCTAAGGTAGTTAAATCAAATGGTGAGGCAACAGAGTGTAATCTTATTACATCGGTAACGTTTGTTGAAGTATCCAATATTGCTAGATTTGATGTTCTTAAATCAAGTTGCTCGATATCGGCATTACTTAAGTCCAAATTAGTTAAAGAACTCCATATGTATAATGTTTCAAAATCACCGTTAACAGCCAAGTTGCTTGATGAAGTTAATATTCTTGCATAATGGAATGGTGAATTAGTAACTGTATAACTATTTAGTAAAGCAGCATCAATGTTAGTATCTTCTGCTGGCCCATTTACAGTTAATGATGTTGCGTTGGTATCATTAATAGTTAAATATCTCACAACTAAATTGTTTAAATCTAAATTCGTAACACTTGTTTCATATAAGTTAAGCGAATCAATTCTAGATAAAGGATCAAAAATTATATTTTCAATATCTTCTCCATTAAAAGTTATCTCGTATGAATCTGCTTTTAAGTTAAATGTGTTGTTTGGTTTTGTAAGATTAAATGTCATAAACTCAGCTTCTACATTAGCACTTTCTAATGTTGATGAGTCGATACTATATATAATAGCTCCTGTGTTAATCACTTCAATTGATCTTGTATTTGTAGTTATATCGATTTCAGTTGTGGCATTTGATGATAACTTAATTGCTGAATCAATATCAAGTTCTACATTAAAATCAAGTAATGCCCCGGTTGAAATTACATAAGCATCCAAAATCGATGTTCCTATTATGCTAAATGAGTTACCAACTTCACTTATATCAATATTATCGATAGTTGCGATTCCTGCTGATATCATTATTAATGAATCTGAACCAGCATTCAAATTTGTAATATTTGAAGTATTCCCAAAAACCAAAGAGGCTAATGGAGCTTGGATGATTAGATCATCTGCAATAATGTCAAGATTCATTGATGTTGTTTTAGTTGATATAATGTCTAATTCATTTGTTCCAACATCAGCAATTATCGAGATGAACGTGTTACCTGATATTGTAGTTTTTGCAACGTTGGTACTTGTAACATTTATGCTATTCTGGTTACTGCTTAACTGTGATGCTATTACAGTGGATAATCCCATAGTTACGGTATTTAGTAATGGGCTGTTGGTTACACTGAAATTATCAATATCTGATGAGTCATCAACTGAAATATTTGTTAGATTACTACCTGCAACTATAACAGAAGTAGCGTTAGCAATTAAATTTATTGAAGGTTCTAAAGAATCAATAAATAGTGTACTATTTGGGACATTCCCTACTAAACTATTCAAATTGTCATCATTAATAGTTAAATCCGTATTCAATACTTCTCTTGTTGGTTGTGAATTATGAATTCTATTTGCTGTAAAAGAAGATACATTAGTATGTACGTATGAATTTATAACCACGGAGTCTTCATACGTGATACTGCTAAGATTATTTGTAGTTAATGACATCAAATACAAATCTGAATTTTCAAATTTAACAGATGTTTGATTAAGTGCAATTACTTCTAAATCCCTCATATTTACATGGAAAGTTAAAGAGCTAGATGAAGCGGTATCCATGTCTAAAGTCAATTGGGGAGCACTTATATTTAATGAAGTTATATTGTCATTATTGAGAGTAATCTCTTGTTCACTTACTCCATTAATACTCATAGAAGTAGCTGCCGAAGTTATTGAATAATATAAGATGTTAGAAATACCGAAATTTACATCGGTTAGTAAATTAGCATCGATAATAAATGATCCAAAGCTAATATTGTGCGTTAAATCTAGTAGATTAGGATCATCTAAAGTAAGATTTGTACCAATACCAGATAAATCAAGTATTGCCTGGTTTGTTTGTAGATTAACTTCACCAGATGAAACAACATTTAGAGTGCTAAGTGAATTATTATTGATGTTTAATATGGATGAATATCCAGTTATATCTTGTGTGCTAATATTGCTATTTATAGCGATTACCAGTGCATTTGGTAAGGCAGTAACTTCTGATGTCATTGTCCCTAAATTATCAGCATTAACAGTAATGTTATTTACTATGTTTAGGTATCCTATGTCTAAGGAATTAAGGGTGCTGCCATTAATTATTAAGTTGCTTGAACTCCCTTGAAGATCTAAATTACTATTAGTAGAGTTAATTACAACATCAAATGCCGAGTTAATTACAACTGTTCCACTATTTGTATTGATACTTGCATTTGTAAGTAATGCATTAACCGTTAAAGTTGATCCCATTCCCAAATCAACTGATATATTATCAATTAATATTGAAGGATTGTTTACTATAAAATCAATGATGCTGGTGCTACTTATATTATTTAGATTATTACTTCCAATATTATTTAATTCAACAAATTCTAGAACCGGATAATCGCTTAGATAAGAGTAATCTAGATATGAGGAATCATTTAATATCAATACTTCTAATGAGTCAAAACTTAGTGAATCTATTCGTGGATTTGTCTCAGTTCCAGCTGTAATTACTACTCCTTGTGCATTGTTAAATGAATCAACAACAACAAGTTCACCACTAAGTGCAAATGAGCTCGATGTAATCATATCGAAGCTATTTGAAACACTTAATAATGATGGAAAATTGATTAATATGTCATCAGATACATTCATACTATCCATTGTATTGAAACTATTAGTTATATTTGTTATAAGTGCTGGTATAAGAAAACTTATATTTGTAGCACTTGGTAAATTATCCAAATTGTTAATTTCATTTGTCATTGTACTTCCAAATGCGAAAGTATCAAGTACGGAATATCCATTAACTGGGCTAAAATCAATGATGTTATTTGGTGTACCAAGATAAAGGTATTGTAGTGTATCTTTATATACAGAATCGGTTAAATATGACAAATCCGATACATCCGTGAAGATAGTTAAGTCGATAAGAGATGTCATGTTATCTAGAAAATCTACATTTGTTAAAACATGCCCTTCCAAATTAAGATCCTCAATAGGGGAACCAGTAAAAGAAGTAGGTGATATTGATGTAATTAAAACATCATTATGTTCATCTGATTGGTAATCAAATTCTGTAATACCTAAATTCCTTAAACCGTCTATTGAAGCTATCTCCAGTCCGTCGGTAAATATTGTTGTAAGAGTTGGTATGTCATTTATTCCATCAATACTTAGTAAAGTTGGAACTAGTAAATCATCTAACTGATTTGAAATATCTAGAGTTTCTAGATTTGAAATATTTTGAATAGAACTCACTGATGTAAGTTGATTATTATTAAGAAGCAGTGTCATTACAGACATTGTACTTAAATCAGTTAGTGTTGTTATATTATTAAATGCTAAGCTTAGATGTTCAGCAATAACGGCTTCGTCAAAGGACATAGTTACTGTTTCAACCTCAGAATTACTGAAATTAAGACTTTGCGCTGTAATAAAGTTGAAGCTATTTGATATCGTTTTGAAATTAGAATCTAAGAATGTTGCTATATTCTCCATTGTAGTAGCATTAAATGAATTCGATATCTCAGTATTAAGTTCTAACGATTCTTGTCCACTAAACAGAACATAACCAAATGTAGAATCATTAAAACTATCTTGAATGATTCCTAGTTTTCCATCAGTAAATATCAAATCATTTTCTACATTTCCAAGTAATATTGTCTCATTAAATAGACCATTAAACGAGTTTACAATAATCTCTAAATTTGTCCCAGTGTAGCCAAATCCCGTTAATTGATTTAATTGATTAAAGCTATTATTTATACTTATAATATTTGTATTAGTCAAATCAATAATTGAGATGAATGGCATGTTGATAAACGCACCATCAAGAACAACATTTGAACTTATATTAGTAGCTAGTACAGTTTGCAGATTATTAAAATCATTATCATTAGTTCCATTAAATATTGACAGGTTTGTAACATTACTTCCAGAAATATCTATTTGTATTAAGTTAGGCATTCCTTTGGCAAAATCTACTTCTGTAAATGTATTTCCAGAAAGAAGTAAATATCTTATACTCTCACCTGTAAATGAAAACTCATCAATATGTGTTATGTTAAGATTTTCAAATTGAATCAAACTTAATCCACTAATGTCATTAAATGATCCTAAAATCTCCAATGAATTTCCAAATTCAATTATTTCAAAGTTAAATGTACCATTAGGTTGCACTAAATCCGTTAAACTTGGCAGTGTATCAAAGGAATTGTCAATTTTAGTAATTCTATTAGGGGTAAGAGGTAAAACTGGTATACAGTCAAAATCTGTAGGTAAAACATCGTTTGTACAAGCCACAGGAATATCATCAACTAAAGTTAATTCAAATAAATATGGAATATCTTTTATTCCTGTTAGTTCTGTTAATCCATTATTACTAATATTCAAAGAAGTAAGTGCTAAATGACCTTCAACTCCGCTAGTATCAGTTAACGAATTATAACTTAAGTCAAGTAATTTTAGATTTGGTAAATCATCTTTAATGAGCGGTATTACTGATATATTGTTGTTAAATAGGTTAATACTAACTAGTCCAGAAAGATTAGTTAATCCACCAAATGAAGTTATATTATTATTTGATAAATCTATATATGTCAGTTCTTCCATACCTGATAAATTATCAATGTTAACTAACTCATTATCGTTTAGTGTTAATTCTTCTAATTTATTATATGTTGCTATTGGAGAAATATCTGAAATAGCGTTGTTATGTAATGATAAGGTTATTAGGTTAGGGATGTTTGCACTTCCTAATCCCGATATATCTGATAAATTGTTATCGTTTAAGTGTAAAGTCAATAATCCTAAAGCCGAAGTTAATGATGAAAAATCTGGTGAAGACCCACTATATCCTAATAGATTATTACTTAAATCAAGGTATATTAGGTTACTTAATTCACCAAAGCTACTTAAATTACTTATCTTATTATTACTTAAATCGAGGTACGAAACATTAGCTAACCCAGACAAATCAGATCCAAATGCCGATATTTTATTTCCGCTTAGATTAAGTGTTTCCAGGCTATCGAGACCACTTATACTTGGGAAATATGTCATTTCATTATCACTTAAATCTAATGAGATAAGATTCGTTAAATTACTTAATTCATCAATATCAACTATTCCGTTTCCAACCAATTCGAGTTTAGTTAGTTTTGTCATTTCTCCAACACCTTTAACACTTTGTAATGTTTTTGTGTTTGTTATTGTAAGAGATTTTACTTTACTAAGGTTTTTAAAACTCGAAACACTAACAACACTGGTATTAACCAACGTTATTTCTTGTATATTTTTTAATGCACTAATCTCACTTATATCTTTAAAACTAACTCCTGTTAATGATAAAGATGTTAGATTTTGAAAACATTGAATTCCGTCTAAATCAATTTCTCTACCCGGTTCATCAACTTCAAAATCTAGTTCGATTTCAGAAATTGCATTCAAATAATCGTGACGATTTATCCCGTCAACCAATTCATAAATATCTGGTGAAGCTGTTTCCATGAAAGTAGAATATGTTCTACAATATTCTGGTAAGTGTTCATTTTCAGCGCTTTTACTACAACTTGTAATATAAATTGAAAGTGGAAGAAGCACGAAAAGGATAACTATTCTTTTATATGTTTTCATTTAATCCACCTCTCTTAAAATATCAATTGGTTTAGTATTTGCAAGTTTGCTTACGCTTCGATTACTTAGGAAACCTAAGATTACAAATACAATAACTACATAGAATGCAAGATTGAAGAAACTAATATTTGTTATTTCACTACTATCACCCATTGCTAGTTTCATTCCTGCAAAGTTAATAACTCCACTACCTTGATTTATAGCACTACTGAAGACACTATTTATTAGGTTGTTGGCAAAATATATCATGAAAATACTCATGATAGTT
>Ga0102812_10002943_pt1 | contig 11257 bp, 7 predicted proteins | sample ColrivemetaGS713_FD_79334 | JGI IMG/M metagenome (GOLD analysis project Ga0102812, IMG submission 79334) | Estuarine microbial communities from the Columbia River estuary - Flood tide ETM metaG S.713 | ecosystem: Environmental > Aquatic > Marine > Intertidal zone > Estuary | place: USA: Columbia... | reverse complement strand
GTCCGAAATCGTCAACCACCAGTGGATCACGACCCAAGGTGTGTTCGGTATCGCGCTGGGTGTTTCGACCTCGTTTGTGTTCCTGTTCGTTCTGTTCGGCTCGCTGCTGGATAAGGCCGGAGCGGGTAACTACTTTATCCAAGTCGCGTTCTCGCTCATGGGCCACATGCGTGGCGGCCCGGCCAAGGCGGCCGTTGTTGCTTCGGCGATGACCGGCCTGATCTCAGGCTCGTCGATTGCCAACGTGGTGACCACCGGCACGTTTACCATTCCGTTGATGAAGAAAGTCGGCTTCTCCGCAGAAAAGGCTGGCGCGGTCGAGGTCGCGAGTTCGGTCAATGGGCAGATCATGCCACCGGTGATGGGGGCTGCGGCGTTCCTGATGGTTGAATACGTGGGTATTCCGTATTTCGACGTCGTGCGTCACGCCTTCTTGCCTGCTGTGATCAGCTATATCGCGCTGGTTTACATCGTGCACCTCGAAGCCCTCAAGGTCGATATGAAGGGTCTGCCGCGCTCGTACACGCCGCCGCCACTGCTGCGTCGTCTGATGGGCACCGCATTCATCATCGCTGGTATCTGTGCACTGTCCTTCGCCGTTTACTACGGCATGGGCTGGCTGCGTCCGGCCTTTCCGGAAACCGCGAGCTATATCATCTTCGCTCTGCTCACGGCGGCCTATGTCGGCCTGATGTGGATCGCGTCGCGTGAAGAGCCGCTGGAACTGGACGACCCGAATTCTCCGGCGACGCATCTGCCGGTTCCGGGTCCAACCGTGCGTTCGGGTCTGCACTATATCCTACCTGTTATCGTGCTGGTTTGGGCGCTGATGGTTGACCGTCTGTCGCCGGGTCTCTCGGCCTTCTGGGCAACGTCGTATATGGTGTTCATCCTGCTGACCCAGCGTCCGATCATGGCGATCCTGCGCGGGCAGGGCGGTGATCTCATTGGCGAAGTCGTAAACGGCGCCAAAGACTTGATCGACGGTCTGGTCACGGGCGCGCGCAACATGATCGGCATCGGTATCGCCACCGCTACGGCAGGTGTGATCGTCGGAGCTGTCAGCCAAACAGGCGTCGGCTCGGCGCTTGCGGATGTCGTCGAGGTTCTCTCGGGCGGTAATATCCTTGCGATCCTCGTGTTGACGGCAATCTTGTCGCTGATCCTTGGCATGGGCCTGCCGACCACGGCGAACTATATCGTTGTGTCGGCGCTGCTGGCCCCGGTCATCGTGACGCTCGGCCAACAAAATGGCCTGATCGTGCCGTTGATCGCGGTCCACCTGTTTGTGTTCTACTTCGGCATTATGGCCGATGTGACACCGCCTGTGGGGCTTGCCAGTTTCGCGGCCGCTGCCGTGTCTGGTGGCGACCCGATCAGGACCGGTGTCGTGGCGTTCTTCTACTCGCTGCGCACCGCTGCTTTGCCGTTCCTGTTCATCTTCAACACCGAATTGCTGTTGATCAATGTGACTTGGGCGCAGGGTATAATGGTCTTCTTTGTGGCGACGGTGGCGATGCTCTTGTTCGCCGCCGCAACGCAAGGCTGGTTCTTGGCGCGCAACCGCATCCATGAAACCGTGATGTTGCTGTTGATCGCCTTCACCCTGTTCCGTCCGGGCTTCTGGATGGACATGATCTTCCCGCCGTACTCGGTTCAGGCACCCTCTGAATTGGTGTCGGCAGCAGAAGCAGCAGCGCCGGGTTCGGAACTGAGGCTCCGTGTATCGGGGGTCAACGATCTGGGCGATCCGCTAGAGTTCGTCGCGGTCCTGCCAATTGGCGAAGGGGCCACGGGCGAAGATCGTTTGTCGAACGCAGGGCTTGATCTGATCTTTAGCCCAGACAGCGTGATGATCGACAACGTCACCTATAACTCTGCGGCGCAAAACGCGGGCCTTGATTGGGATCAACAGGTGCTCGAAGTTCTGCAACCCGTTGAAGTTCCAACGAAGTACTGGATGTTCATTCCCGCGCTCTTGCTTCTGGCAGGTGTGGTGATGATGCAGCGCGGCCGTACGCAGCGTGTAAAAGCTTAAGAGGAGGCGACCATGTTTAAGACCATTCTTCTGACGATCGACCTCGAACACCCGGCCTCGTGGCACAAGGCGCTTCCGGCGGCCGTGAAACTGGCCCATGACTGGGACGCGACACTGCATGTTCTGTCGGTGGTGCCAGCCTTTGGCTCATCGTTGATTGCGTCCAGTTTCCCCCCGGATTTCGAGGCCAAGGCGATCGCCAAAGCCAAGACCAATCTGGACGCGGTTCTGGCCTCGGATGCGGCTGGAACCGAGGGGATCGTGGCCCATGTCGGACATGGCAAGGTGCATGACGTGATCCTTGATACATTGACGAAAACGGACGCGGATCTGGTGGTCATGGCGAGCCATGCACCAGACGCAGTTCGGGAATTCCTTGTAGGCTCACGTGCGGACCGTGTTGTACGTCGGTCTCCTGTTTCCGTCCTTGTAATTAGGGGATAAGAGGGGCTCTTGAACTCAGGAGAATGACATCATGACCCCCTTTGCCATTGCCGGCATTCAGATGTACGTGAACGCGCTACATTCGAATGTCGATGGTATGCTTCAGCGCCTCGACATTCTGATGGCCCGGTTTCCGTGGACGCAGATGGTGTTGTTTTCGGAACTGGCACCTTACGGTCCGCTGCCGCGGTTCGCGCAGCCCTACATGAATGACGATCTGGCCCGGTTGCAGGACGGTGCGCGCAAGCACAACGTCTGGCTGATCCCCGGCTCGATGTTCGAAAAAGACGAAGCTGGCCTGATCTATAACACGGCCTCGGTCATCGACCCCGACGGCAATCTCGTGCGCTCGTATCGCAAGATGTTCCCGTTCCGGCCCTATGAGACCGAAGTCACAGCCGGCACCGAATTCTGCGTGTTTGACGTGCCAAACGTCGGCCGTTTCGGCCTGTCGATTTGCTACGATATGTGGTTCCCGGAAACCACGCGCCAACTGACCGCGATGGGTGTCGAGGTGCTGCTGCACCCGGTTCTTACCGGTACGGCGGACCGTGATGCTGAACTTGCTATTGCCCGTGCTACGGCAGCGCAGTTCCAGTGTTATGTGTTTGACGTCAACGGGTTGGGAGCAGGGGGCAATGGTCGCTCGCTGGTTGTCGATCCGGGCGCTCTGGTCTTGCACCAGTCGGCTGGCCAAGAAGACATGTTCCCCATCGAGGTGGATCTGTCGCAGGTCCGTCGCCAACGCGAAACCGGGATGAAAGGGCTGGGTCAAGTCCTGAAATCTTTCCGCGACCGCAGCGTCGATTTCTCGGTCTATGACCGGACTTCGGGCACGGACGCCTATCTACACGGGCTTGGAAAGCTCGAAATGCCGCAACAGCGGGCCCAATCCGGTGTCAACCTGCGGGACAGCAGTGTGACGGGTGGCACGCATCAATCAATGGGGCCTCCGTTCAAAGGAGATCTCGGAATTCCGCCTGTCGCGGGAACAAAAACAACGGGCTGACCGGAGACGCGCGCTATTGACGCTCGCGGCTGCCGGATCTGTCCATAAGGGAGAGACCGATGCAGTCTATGAGTGACTATTATTCTGCGGTTCAGTTGCGCACCGACCGCTGGAGCGTGCTTCGTGAAAAACTGGGTGAGCTTGAACGCTCACCCACCGGCCGCCACGCGACCTCGTTGCGCAAAGAAATAGCCCAGCTCTTTGAGGCGTTGGAAATCGTCGAGCGGTATTGGGCGTTTCCCGGCACCGCCGCGTTTGATCACATGCGGCGGCAATTCGAGCACGGCAATATCGCCGATGTTGGCTTCACCGTGCGTCGTGTCACCCGCGCTTTGGTGTCAGGGGCTTATCGGCGCCGCCATATCCCGCTGGACCGCGATATTGGCGATTCCGATGATCAAGAAGACGAAGCAACCCTGTCCCCAGCGGCTCGCGCGCTGTCGAAACCTTATTTCGAGGTGATGATTGTTGACGAGGTCAATGAGCATCAGGAACGCTGGCTCAAAGCCAATATGAACGCGATGCGCCGCCCGGAAGACGCGTTTACCTATGAACCCGTCGTCGTGCCCAGCCTGCAAGATGCGCTGATCGGCGTGCTGTTCAACCACAACGTTCAGGCCATCGTCGTCCGCCCCGGTTTGCGGTTTGAATCAAAGGTTTCGCTGCCAATTCTGACGCGCTACCTGAACCGCGCGGGCGATATGGACGATATCGAAGAGATTCGCCCCGAAGACTACGGCCCCGAATTGTGCCGCCTGATTGCCAAGGTCCGCCCTGAACTGGATGCCTATCTGGTCACGGATCGCTCGGTCGAGGATATCGCCGGCATGGACCTCGGCGTGTGTCGGCGCGTGTTCTATAATCAAGAAGACTTCTTGGAGCTGCACCTGAACATCCTGCGTGGCGTGCAATCACGGTTCAAAACGCCGTTCTTCACGGCACTCAAGGAATATTCCAAGCAGCCCACGGGCGTCTTCCACGCCATGCCGATCAGCCGTGGCAAGTCGATCACCCGGTCGCATTGGATCCAAGATATGGGCGCGTTTTATGGCCCGAATATCTTCTTGGCCGAAACCTCGGCCACATCAGGCGGCCTCGACAGCCTTTTGGAACCCGTCGGCCCGATCAAAGAGGCGCAGGAACTCGCGGCGCGTGCATTCGGCGCGAAACAGACGTTTTTCGCCACCAACGGCACCTCGACCTGTAACAAAGTTGTCGTGCAGGCCTTGGTCAAACCGGGCGACATTGTTCTGATCGACCGCGATTGTCACAAGTCGCACCACTACGGCATGGTTCTTTCGGGCGCGCAGGTGCGCTATCTCGATAGCTATCCGCTCAACGAATACTCCATGTATGGCGCGGTTCCGCTGAGTGAAATCAAACACATGTTGCTGCAATACAAAGCGGCGGGCACGCTGGACAAAGTGCGCATGTTGTTGCTGACCAACTGCACGTTTGACGGCATCGTCTATAACGTCGAGCGGGTGATGGAAGAATGCCTTGCCATCAAACCGGACCTGATTTTCCTTTGGGATGAAGCCTGGTTTGCCTTCGCACGTTTTGGTCCAACCTATCGCCAACGCACCGGCATGGCCGTCGCCAATAACCTGCGCGTGAAATTCAAATCCTCGGCACATAAAAAGGCCTATGAGGCACAGCAGGCCACGCTCGAAGGCGCAAGCGAAGAAACGCTGCTCAAGACACGGCTGATCCCGCCACCGACTGCAAGGGTGCGCGTCTACACCACGCAATCGACGCATAAAACGCTGACCTCGCTGCGGCAGGGGTCGATGATTCACGTCAACGATCAGGACTTTAAGGGCGAGGTCGAGGCCTCGTTCCACGAAGCCTATATGACCCATACCTCGACCAGCCCGAATTATCAGATCATCGCGTCTTTGGATGTCGGGCGTCGTCAGGTTGAGCTGGAAGGCTTTGAATTCGTTCAACGTCAGGTCGAGGCTGCGATGTCGATGCGCCGCGCCATTTCCACCCATCCGCTGCTGAAAAAGTATTTCAAAGTGCTGACCGCAGGCGACATGATCCCTGAGCAACATCGCGAAAGCGGCGTGACCAGCTACTACGATCCCGATCAAGGCTGGACCGATATCTGGGACTGCTGGGAAAAGGACGAATTCGTGCTTGATGCCACCCGCGTGACGGTGGCTGTCGGCGGCACGGGCTGGGACGGGGATACGTTCAAAACCAAGATCCTGATGGATAAATACGGCATCCAGATCAACAAAACCTCGCGCAATACCGTGTTGTTCATGACCAATATCGGCACCACACGGTCTTCGGTCGCCTATCTGATCGAGGTTCTGGTCGAGATCGCGAAGTCGCTCGATGAACGCCTCGACGATGCCTCGAAAATGGAGCGTCTGTCCTTTGACCGCCGGGTGAAGAACCTTGTGCAAGACCTGCCGCCTCTGCCCGATTTCTCGCGCTTTCACGACGCCTTCTGCGACGGGTCAACGCATGGCGAGGGCGACATCAGATCCGCATTCTTCCTCAGCTATGATGAGGAAAACTGCGATTATCTGGAGCTCGATGGCTCGTTGATCGCCGAGATGAAAACGGGCCGTGAAGTTGTCTCTGCGTCCTTCATCATCCCCTATCCGCCCGGCTTTCCAATTTTGGTTCCGGGGCAGGTCATCAGTCAGGAAATCCTCGATTTCATGCGGGCACTCGATGTTAACGAAATCCACGGCTATCGCGCCGAACTCGGGCTTCGTGTGTTCACTCAAGAGGCGTTGGAACGGCACGCCGCAAAAAACTCAGTCGCCGTCGTAAAGGGAGCGTAAACCATGGCCAAGGAACTCAAAAATATCTCCGAGATCCGTCGGTTCTTTCATCGCAATGAAGACCCGATCTATTTTGTCTCGGCGACCAACTTTAACCTGTTGGGCATCGACGAATGGGCGAAGAACTTCAAATATATCTGCTACATCGACACCTATGATGGCCGCCACCCGAACGTATTCTGCCCGTCCGAGCAGCCGCATGTGGAATTCCAGTCGATCGAGGACATCAACAACTATCTGTTACAGCACAAAGAGGTCATCGACCTTGTAAAGCGTCGCGGCGGCAAGCCGAAGTTTGTGTTCCTGATGTTTGATGCGGAAACCGAGCGACTGGTCAAGGAATTGGGCGGCGAGGTTTGGTTCCCCAAGGCCAAGCTGCGCACCAAGATGGACAACAAGATCGAAACCGTGCGTGTCGGCAACAAAGCTGGCGTGCCATCGGTGCCGAACACCCTGTCCGAAGTCAAAGATTACAAGCACTTGCAAGAAATCTGCGACAAAGCCGGGATCGGCCATGATCTGGTGCTGCAATCGGCTTTTGGCGACTCAGGCCACACCACATTCTTCATCAAATCCGAGGCCGATTTCCGTCGTCACCAGCACGAAATCATCGGCGAGGGCGAGATCAAGATCATGAAGCGCATCGATTGCCGGGGTTCGGCGATTGAGGCCTGTGCGACCGATCAAGGCACCATTGTTGGCCCGTTGATGACCGAACTTGTCGGCTTCAAAGAACTGACGCCTTATCGCGGCGGTTGGTGCGGCAATGAGATTTTCTCAACCGCTTTCGCCCCGTCCACGCGCCAAAAAGCGCGCCAGCTGACCTTCCAATTCGGTGAGCAACTGCGCAAAGAAGGTTATCGCGGGTATTTCGAACTCGATTTCCTGATCGACAAGAAAACCAATGAAATCTGGCTGGGTGAGCTGAATCCCCGGATCACCGGCGCAAGCTCGATGACCAACCACGCGGCTTTCGCCCATGCTGATGCGCCTTTGTTCCTGTTCCACTTGCTGGAATTCTCGAAGGCGAAATTCAAGCTGGATGTCGATGAATTGAACGCCCGTTGGGCCGACCCCAGCATGATCGATGGTTGGTCGCAAATGGTGGTCAAACACACCGATGACAGCGTCGATATTCTGACCGAAGCTCCGCAGACCGGCATTTATAAGATGCTCGAAGATGGCCGTGTGGTGTTTGACCGGTTCGACTATCACCGTCGTGCAGTTGAGGCCGAGAACGAGGCGTTCTTCCTGCGCATTCTCAAGCCCGGTGATTATCGCTATGAGGGCGCCGATCTTGGCATTCTGGTGACGCGTGGTCGCTCAATGACCAACGGGTTCCAGCTGAATGAGCGGGCGAAAAAGTGGATTCACGGGATCAAGAACAGCTTCTCGGCAAAGCCGCTTTCGGCCACAGCAGAGAACCCGGAATTCTCTGATCCCGCGTTCAAGATCATGTAAATGGATCTGATTTGGCGCGCCATTTCCGAGGCTCAGCCCGGCCCCAAGTGGGCCGGGCTCTTTGCCGAATATTGGCCCGCCTATAAACGCTGGTGGACGCGCGAAGGTATCGAAGCGCGTCCGACCTACCGCGAATGCCAACGCGCGTTGCAGCAATATATGCCCGAGCTCGTACCGCTCTGGGAGGAACTCTGCGCCTTGGTTGGCGGCGGCGACATGGCCGCGCGGTTTCTATCCTTTTGGTGCCCACCGGCGTATCTGACCGGGTGCTCACAGGCCATCTGGCCCGGCGCGCAACCTGTTTTGGTGCGCAATTATGATTACGATCCACGGGCCTTTGACCGCGTGGTCCTGCGCACGGAATGGAATGGGCGCAAAGTTATCGGCACCAGTGACGGTTTGTTCGGGCTGGTTGACGGCATGAACGACGCAGGCCTCGCCGTGTCGCTGACCTTCGGCGGGCGGCGCGTTGTGGGCAATGGGTTCGGCGTTCCGCTGATCCTGCGGTATGTCCTGCAAACCTGCAAAACCGCCGAGGCTGCTGCCGAAACCCTTGCGCGCATCCCAACTCATATGAGCTACAACGTCACGGTGGTGGACAAAAAACGCAATGTTCGGACGGTGTTAATGGCACCGGACCGCCCGGCGCAGATCACCCATGCCGCGGTGGCCACCAACCATCAAGACAAGCCCGAATGGGAAGCCCACGCCCGCGCCACGGCCACCATCGAGCGCGAGCGGTTCTTGCTTCAGCGCCTGACATTGCATGTGGAACCCGAAGAGAAATTCATCTCTGCGTTCCTGCGTCCACCGCTTTATTCGATGGCGTTTCGCTATGGGTTCGGCACGCTGTACACGGCCGTTTACCGCCCCCGAAAGCGCGAGATGGAGCTACGATGGCCGCATGACAAATGGGCCCTGTCTCTGAACGGATTCGAGGATCAATCGCGCAGCGTCTTTACCCCGGTGCCCCACGATAACACCGCGTAAGGCCCAGCTCTCTTATTGAACGCTAGCGCTGCCTCTCAAGGCTTTGCGTCAAGCCGCGCCACCAGTTCCGCCACTCGTTGCGCATTGTCACGCGCCACCGATCCGTCGGCATTCAAGCGATTGTTTTCAAACCCGATTCTGGCTTTCCCGCCAAGGTCCGCTGCGGCCACAAGGCAGTCGGTTTCTTGTGGTCCAAAGGCACAGACCGACCAATCAATCGTCGGAAACGCCTGATGTAGCTGTGCGGCTGGGGCCGTCAGATCATCCGGCGACGAGAGTTGCCCGGCGCTATAACGGCCCAGCACAATCAGCGCGGCCAGATTGTCAGGCGAAATTGTCCCCGCCGAAACCAGCCGCGCAAATCGACTGATATCGTCGGTGTCATAGAGAATATGCTGCACATGGATCTCAGCTTCGGCGCAAAACGCAAAGAAACGCGCGGTGATCCGGGGGTCGGGCTCGTCGTCAATTTCGCGTAACCCGATAGACACAGCCTTTGGACGCACCGTTTCGACCAGCGCGCGTTGTTGCGCCGGAGAATACTGGCCAACGGCTTCGGTGGTAATCTGCGCGTAAAACCCGGGAAGCTGCCGTGTCATCTCGGCGAGCAATTCCGAATAGAGGCCAGCGTCCAAGACATGGCGCTGTTCGGCGTCGCGCACATGCGCGTGCAGCCCATCAGCGCCTGCATTTCGGCACGCGATAGCGCAAGCCACCGTTTCGTCAATTGTCACGGGCAGGGCGGGGTGGTCGGCTTTGGTCAACCGCGCCCCATTCGGTGCAACCATGATTTTAGGAAGTGAGGTCATTGTTTGAAAGCCTTGTTCTCTGGGCGCTAAATCTGGTCGGGCGGCGAAATCGCTGGGTCTTGGTTTTTGCGCGAACGCATTCTGCATCGGCGCAAGTTGCTCTAGAACTCTTACACCGCCGCCATCTCGGCGGCCAAGGTTTGTATGAGCTTTTCGGCGGGCATGGGGCGGACCAATCCCGCAGCTTGCCCCGCCCATTGAGCGCCAAACCCGGTTTCGCCCACCGCAACCGCGACGGCATTCAGGGCTTTGCTGGCATCATAGGTCTTCGGGTAGTCGGGTATTGCGCTATCCGGCACGCCTTTGAGACGCGCGGTCAAGTCATTCTCTAAGCTACGCGCAGGCCTGCCGGAAATCGCGCGTGTCATAACGGTTTGCGGCGCGTCTTGCCCCGTCAGAGCGGCCCGGTATGCCCCGTTCGCGCTACTTTCGGTGCAGGTGATAAATGCCGTTCCCATTTGTGCGGCGACCGCCCCTTTCGACAGGGCCTCGGCGATGCCAGCCCCGTTCATGATCCCGCCCGCCGCGATCACGGGGATATCGATGGCCGCGACGATCTGCGGCAGCAAGTCCATGGCTGCCAGCTGTTTGTCGGGTGCATCTGGGTCGAAGAACCCGCGATGCCCGCCGGCCTCCCAGCCTTGAGCGACGATCGCGTCGATGCCTGCATCGCGCGCCATGATCGCCTCTGACACATCGGTGGCCGTGGCGAGGGTAAATATCCCGCGGTGTCTCAGCGCGTTGATCGCGTCTTTGCTGGGCACGCCAAAATGGAAACTGGCGACGCGCGGCGCTTCGTCCAACAGCATCTCCAATTGCGCCTCATCGCACAAGAACGAGGTGTAGAGTTCACGCAGTTCTTGTGGCGGCTCGGCGTTGAACCGCGCAAATTCGGGGGCCAATCGCTGCAACCAAGCCGCTTCCTTTTGCGGATCGGGGCGGGCGGGTTGATGGCAGAAGAAATTTGCATTGAAGGGCTTCGCGGTGCGTTCCTTGGTTTGACGGATCACCATGCGCGCCTCATCCACAGACATCGCGCCCAATCCCAATGACCCCAGACCCCCTGCATTCGACACGGCGGCGACCAGTTCTGGGGTTGAGACACCGGCCATGGGCGCTTGGATGATCGGGACGCGCATGGTGAGATGCGTGAGAAATCCTGATACCAGATGCGAGGGTGGCTGTGACAAAGCGTGTCCTTTCACGACTTGCGATTGCGTCACCGTACCATAGCAGTCTCAGGATTGCGTAACCAAGTTCGAAGCAACGCTGATGAATTGTGCAATACTGTCTGGGTTTTCTCCGATAGCCCGGCGAAACCACTCTCAAGGCTGCGGCCAAACCACGGTGACGAAGGGCGCAAATCCCCCAAGGTTTCAAAGCATAAGGGATGCCAAGACCGGATGATTTAGCCCGCATACATGGCCATCGGTGGCATTGCTTGGGAATTGTGCAGCCGTCGCGCGTTTGTTGGGCAGCGGGAACTTGGAGCGGGCCAACCGCTCAAAGTATTGCCGCCCAATACCTTGATCGAAAACACAAATATCTTGATTTCGTCAGATTGGAGTGCCCCCATCGGGTGGTCCAGTTTGAATGTTAGTGCATGGTCGGCCTCTGGTCTATTGGCATGAAGGCTTCCGGTGCCGGTGGGCGATAGCCAAGCGCGCTATGGGGCCTGACAGTGTTATAGTGGCGACGCCAT
>Ga0102812_10002941_pt1 | contig 11263 bp, 9 predicted proteins | sample ColrivemetaGS713_FD_79334 | JGI IMG/M metagenome (GOLD analysis project Ga0102812, IMG submission 79334) | Estuarine microbial communities from the Columbia River estuary - Flood tide ETM metaG S.713 | ecosystem: Environmental > Aquatic > Marine > Intertidal zone > Estuary | place: USA: Columbia... | reverse complement strand
GTCATCGCCATAAGCATGGCGCATGGCGTCACGAACCGGGGTCAGGTCGCCTGTGCGACGGTAGTCACCAAGCGCGTCATCGATCCGCAGACCCAGACCACGTGCGGCCCAGCCCATATGCGTTTCGAGGATCTGACCGACGTTCATACGCGACGGCACGCCAAGTGGGTTAAGGCAGATGTCAACGGGCGTACCATCCGCGAGGAACGGCATGTCTTCGCGCGGCACAACTTTCGAAACGACACCCTTGTTTCCGTGACGGCCGGCCATCTTATCGCCCGGCTGCAGCTTACGCTTCACCGCAACAAAGACCTTGACCATTTTCATCACGCCCGGAGGCAGATCGTCGCCACGACGGACTTTCTCGACCTTGTCTTCAAAGCGATTATCAAGCGTGCGTTTTTGCGCTTCATATTGCTCGTTGAGGGCCTCAACAATCTTGGCATCGTCTTCGTCGGCCAGAGCCAACTGCCACCACTGACCGCGGCTCAGCGAGGACAGCAGATCTTCGTCGATTACCGAGTTTGGCTTGATGCCCTTCGGCCCCTTCACCGCGGACTTACCGAGGATCATCGACTTCAAACGCGCGTAAATGTTGCGCTCAAGGATCGCCAGCTCGTCGTCGCGGTCACGCGCCAGACGTTCGACTTCGTCGCGCTCGATCTGGAGCGCACGCTCGTCTTTGTCCACGCCATGACGGTTGAACACGCGCACTTCTACGACGGTGCCGTAGTCGCCAGGCTTCACACGCAGCGAAGTATCGCGCACGTCGGAGGCTTTTTCCCCGAAGATGGCGCGCAAAAGCTTCTCTTCCGGCGTCATCGGGCTTTCGCCCTTGGGGGTGATCTTGCCCACAAGGATATCGCCCGGCTGCACTTCGGCACCGATGTAAACGATGCCCGCCTCATCGAGGTTACGCAGCGCTTCTTCACCGACGTTTGGAATGTCGCGGGTGATTTCTTCTGGGCCGAGCTTGGTGTCACGCGCGGCGACTTCGAATTCTTCGATGTGGATCGAGGTGAACACGTCGTCAGAAGCGATACGCTCAGAGATCAGGATCGAGTCTTCGTAGTTGTAGCCGTTCCACGGCATGAACGCGACGAGCACGTTCTTGCCGAGTGCCAATTCACCCATGTCGGTCGATGGTCCATCGGCAATGACTTCGCCCTTGCTCACCCGATCACCCACCTTCACCAGCGGACGCTGGTTGATGCAGGTGTTTTGGTTCGAGCGCTGGAACTTGCGAAGACGATAGATGTCTACGCCCGCGTCGCCCAACTCGAGGTCCTCAGTGGCGCGGACCACGATACGCTGCTCGTCCACTTGGTCGATGATACCACCGCGCTTGGCCATGATGGCCGCGCCAGAGTCGCGCGCCACAACGGCCTCGATCCCCGTGCCCACCAATGGCGCTTCGGCGCGCAACAGAGGAACGGCCTGACGTTGCATGTTCGAGCCCATGAGAGCGCGGTTGGCGTCGTCGTTTTCGAGGAACGGGATGAGCGATGCCGCGACCGAAACCAGCTGTTTTGGCGAGACGTCGATCAGGTCAACCTGTTCGCGGGGAGCCAAAGTGTAGTCGCCCGACTGACGCGTGGTGACGAGTTCGTTCACGAACGCGCCCTTGTCGCTCAGCGTGGCGTTGGCCTGCGCGATTGTGTGCCGCATTTCTTCGGTGGCCGACATGTAATGGACTTCATCTGTCACCTGACCGTCTTTGACGACGCGGTAAGGTGTTTCGATGAACCCATATTTGTTGACGCGGGCGAAGGTTGCCAGCGAGTTGATCAGACCGATGTTCGGGCCTTCCGGCGTTTCAATCGGGCACATACGGCCATAATGGGTTGGATGAACGTCGCGAACTTCGAAGCCTGCGCGCTCGCGGGTCAAACCGCCTGGTCCAAGGGCCGACAGACGACGCTTGTGCGTCACTTCCGAGAGCGGGTTGGTCTGGTCCATGAACTGCGACAGCTGAGAGGAGCCGAAGAATTCACGCACTGCTGCCGCGGCGGGCTTGGCGTTGATCAAATCCTGCGGCATCACCGTGTCGATTTCGACCGAAGACATCCGCTCCTTGATCGCGCGTTCCATCCGCAGAAGGCCAACGCGATACTGGTTTTCCATCAATTCGCCGACCGAGCGCACCCGACGGTTGCCCAAGTGGTCGATGTCGTCAATCTCGCCTTTGCCGTCACGCAGCTCGACCAAGGCCTTGATGCAGGCCACGATATCGTCACGATCCAGTGTGCGCTGTGTGTCGGGCTTGGCCAGATCAAGACGCATGTTCATCTTCACACGGCCAACAGCCGAGAGGTCATAGCGCTCGCTATCGAAGAAGAGCGTGTCAAAGAGCGATGACGCGGCTTCAACGGTTGGAGGCTCACCCGGACGCATGACGCGATAGATGTCCAGAAGGGCGCCATCACGGTTCATGTTCTTATCGGCAGCCATCGTGTTGCGGATATAGGCACCCACGTTGACGTTATCGATGTCGAGGACTGGGACGGTAGAGATGCCAGCGTCCAGCAGCTCTTTCAGCGAGCCGCCCGAAACTTCGCCATCACGGCCATGATCAAGCGTCAGCTCATCACCAGCTTCGACATAGATCGCGCCGTTTTCTTCGTTGATGATGTCCTTGGCGACGAATTTGCCGAGGATCTGGTCATACGGCACCAGAAGGTGGGTGACCTTGGCTTCGTCCTTGAGCTTCTTCACAAGACGCGGCGTTACTTTGTCGCCGGCTTTGCAAATCACTTCGCCCGTTGCTGCATCGACCAGATCATAGGTCGGGCGCGTGCCGCGTGCGCGATCGGGGAAGAAGCGGGTGACCCAGCCACGACCGCCTTTTGCCAGCTCGTAATCTACGGTCTGATAATAGGCATCCATGATGCTTTCTTGATCAAGGCCAAGCGCATAAAGCAGGGTTGTTACGGGGAGTTTCCGGCGACGGTCGATCCGCGCGAAAACCATATCCTTGGCGTCGAATTCAAAATCGAGCCACGAGCCGCGGTAGGGGATAATACGGCAAGCGAAGAGCAGTTTACCCGAGGAGTGGGTCTTGCCCTTGTCATGGTCGAAGAACACGCCCGGGCTACGGTGCATCTGAGACACGATCACGCGCTCGGTGCCGTTTACCACGAAGGTGCCATTCAACGTCATCAAAGGCATATCGCCCATGAACACGTCTTGTTCCTTGATGTCTTTGACGGACTTCGCGGCCGTATCTTCGTCGACATCGAACACGATCAAACGCAGCGTGACCTTCAAGGGCGCGGCATAGGTCATGTCGCGCTGCATGCATTCTTCGACGTCATACTTGGGCTTTTCCAGCTCATATTTGACGAATTCGAGAATGGAGGTCTCGTTGAAGTCCTTGATCGGGAATACCGATTGGAAAACGCCCATAAGGCCCTCTCCGTCGCGCGGCTTCGGCCCATCGCCCGAGTTCAGGAACAGATCATATGAGCTTTTCTGCACCTCGATGAGGTTTGGCATTTCCAAAACTTCACGGATCTTGCCGTAATATTTCCGAAGACGTTTCTGGCCGAGGAAGGTCTGAGCCATGGTCGATGTCACCTTTCGTTTCCCATGGAAAGCGCGCGCCGTCGGGCTACGGCCACGCTCCCCTGAAACCGGCGGTCCGGATCTATTCACGGCTACTGTCCCACCAGTAGCCTCCCGATCCGAAAACCTCGCCTCAGAGAAAGTCCCACGCGGGGGCACTCTCTGAGACAGGTTAAGCTGGCCCCGGATCACCCGGAGCCAGCCTGAATTGCCTCCGGGCGAACCCGGCGGAAATTACTTCAGCTCGACCTTGGCGCCAGCCGCTTCGAGCTTCTTCTTCAGGTCTTCGGCATCTGCCTTGGACGCGCCTTCTTTGACAGCCTTGCCGCCGGCCTCTACGAGGTCCTTGGCTTCTTTCAGGCCGAGACCGGTGATCGCGCGCACTTCTTTGATCACGTTGATCTTGTTTGCGCCTGCGTCGACGAGGATTACGTCGAATTCGGTCTTTTCTTCAGCCGCTTCGGCAGCTGCGGCGGGGCCAGCAGCCATCATCACAGCGCCGCCAGCAGCGGGCTCGATGCCGTAGTCGTCCTTGAGGATTTGCTTCAGTTCCTGTGCCTGCAGCAGCGTGAGGTTCACGATTTGCTCGGCGAGTGCTTTAAGATCAGCCATTTTTCCGTTTCCGTTCGTTTAGATGTGTTCCAACGTGCGAGTTAAAAACCCCACGCAGATCTCGGGTTGCTCACGCAGCCGCCTTGTCCTCGATTGTGGACAAGATGGACGCGATATTCGAAGCAGGTGCGCCAATTGCGCCGGCGACGTTGGAAGCAGGTGCGCCGATTGCAGCCACGATCGAAGAGATAAGCTCCTCGCGCGACGGCAGTTTCGACACGGCTTCAACGCCAGCACGGTCAAGAGCCGTTCCGCCCATTGCACCGCCAAGGATTTCGAACTTCTTGTTCTCCTTGGCGAACTCCTCAACCACCTTGGCCGCAGCCACGGGATCTTCGGAGAAGGACAAAACGGTCATGCCCGTCAGCAAATCACCAATGCTTTCGCAAGGCTTTCCCTGAAGGGCGATCTTGGCGAGCCTGTTCTTGGCGACACGCACGCCACCGCCCGCAAGACTCATCTTTGCGCGCAGGGCCTGCATTTCAGCAACCGTAAGACCTACGTAGTGGGCTACGACCACGACGCCAGAGCTTTCAAAGATCTGGCCGAGTTCCTCGACCACTTTCTCTTTCTGGGCTCTATCCACAGTTTTACTCCAAGTTTGGGGTTTCCCCCGGCTCAAGTTTGGCGGTGTTTCCACCGCCGTTCGGGTCCATTTCAGGGTCCCGAGCCTAGATCACCCGTGGGACACATCCCGCGGAAAATTTATCTCGTTCCCCATCTCAGGAAGGACTTAGCAAGGTTTCCCCCAGCCCTCCGTCTCGGACAGGACGGGGCGTTGCCGCCCCGTCATTCTGCGCCCCATCGGGAGCGCCGAATTCATAAATTACTGCGCGGTTGCCGAAGCAATATCCACAGAAACGCCGGGGCCCATCGTCGAAGAGATCGAAACCTTCTTCATGTAGGTGCCTTTTGCGCCAGTGGGCTTGGCCTTTTGAACGGCGTCAACGAAAGCGCGGATATTTTCCACCAGCTTCGCTGCGTCGAAAGAGGCTTTGCCAACGCCACCATGGATGATCCCGGCCTTTTCGACGCGGAACTGAACTTCGCCACCCTTGGCGTTCTTTACGGCCTGAGCGACGTCCATCGTCACTGTGCCAACCTTGGGGTTCGGCATCAGGTTACGCGGACCGAGCACCTTACCCAGACGACCAACGATTGGCATCATGTCAGGCGTTGCGATGCAGCGATCAAAGTCGATCGTGCCGCCAAGGACGCTTTCCATCAGGTCTTCTGCACCGACGACGTCTGCGCCAGCGGCCTTGGCCTCATCAGCCTTGGCGCCACGTGCAAACACAGCCACACGCACGGTCTTGCCGGTGCCGTTAGGCAGGCCAACAACGCCACGCACCATCTGGTCTGCGTGACGCGGGTCAACGCCGAGGTTCACTGCAACTTCGATGGTTTCGTCAAATTTGGCGGTCGAGCTGGATTTAACCAAAGCGACGGCGTCTTCGAGCGACAGGTTTTCTTTGCCGACGAATGCTTCACGGGCTGCGCGAACGCGTTTTCCGCGTTTTGCCATTTTACTTCACCTCGATGCCGATAGAGCGCGCGGAACCCAGAATGATCTGCATTGCGGCTTCGATGTCATTGGCCGAAAGGTCACGCATCTTGGTTTCGGCGATTTGGCGAACCTGCGCCACAGTCACCGAACCAGCAACGTCACGTCCGGGCTTTGCAGAGCCCTTGGGACGGTTACGCTTGCCAACGGGCGGCAGACCTGCGGCCTTCTTCAGCAGGAAGGACGCGGGGGGCGTCTTGATTTCCATGGTGAAGGATTTGTCTTGGTAATACGAGATCACGGTTGGGCAAGGCGAACCTGGCTCCATATCTGCGGTCTTGGCGTTGAACGCCTTGCAGAATTCCATGATGTTGATGCCGCGCTGACCCAATGCAGGACCGACGGGCGGGGAGGGGTTGGCTTGTCCGGCTTTCACCTGGAGCTTCAGCTTCCCGATCAGTTTCTTGGCCATTTGGCCTCTCCTTTTTTCCAACAAACCCCTGACGCGTCAGAGGCTTCCTAGTTGTGTGGTGCGGGTTGGTGCGCGCGCGCCCCTCGCCTCCCACGCTCTTCGCGTCAGGCCTGTTTGGCGACCTGCGTGAACTCCAATTCAACGGGTGTCTCGCGTCCAAAGATCGACACTGCGACCTTAAGGCGTTGAGCTTGCTCGTCGATTTCCTCGATCATGCCATCGAAGCCCTCGAAGGGGCCGTCGGCTACTTTGACTTTTTCGCCGATCTCGAAGCGGATCAGGGTGCGTGGGGCTTCTTCGCCCTCTGCGACGCGACCCAAGATGGCCTGCACTTCGGCATCGCGCATCGGCATGGGGCGGCCTTGCGGGCCCAAGAAACCGGTGACGCGATTGATGTTGGAGATGAGGTGGAAGCCACGATCAGACATTTCCATCCGCACCAAAACATAGCCCGGCATGAAGCGACGCTCGGAGGTCACTTTCTTGCCACGGCGAATCTCGATGACTTCTTCGGTCGGAACGAGGACTTCCTCGATCTCGGCCTCAAGACCCTTTTCGATCACCGATTGACGGATTTGCTCGGCCACTTTCTTCTCGAAATTCGAGAGAACGCTTACCGAATACCAACGCTTCGCCATCTGGACCTCAGTTCCCGTCTTGGAGCCGCAATGGCTCTTCGTCATTATTTTCAAACACTTGCCCGGCATAAGCCGAAACAAAAACACGGCGCGCAACCGAATCGCCGCGCACCATGGTGTCCTGAACAGAGGGCCAATTACCGTTTGGTGACAGCAAAGGCAAGCCTGCAAAGGATTTTTTCACCTTTCGCGCGATCAGCTTCCGAAGACGTTGAGCGTGGCTTGCAGGCCGGACTTGATTGCGATGTCGACCAGCGAGAAAAACAGTGCTGTGATGGCCGAAAGCACGAAGACCATCACGGTGGTCAACAGCACTTCGCGGCGGGTCGGCCAGACGATTTTTGCAATTTCCGCGCGGGTTTGTTGCACGAATTGGAAGGGGTTCGTCTTGGTAGCCATGGTTTCACTCGCCTCTAGGATCGGGGTCAGATACGCCCCTTCCCCCGTAAATTCAAGGTATGGTTTGCGTATGGGTGGCGTCTGGTTTGCGTCATGACCTAAAACCAACCGTTCAGTCAGGTTTGAGGCGCGTAAATCGGTGTTGAATCCCCCCGCACAGACGGTGCGGCGCAAGGTGAGAGCAGACGCTGGCGTGGATTTCGTCCTTGGCAGGGGCAGCAGGGTTCGAACCCGCGACCTACGGTTTTGGAGACCGTCGCTCTACCAGCTGAGCTATACCCCTACAGGACGAGGCTCGGGATAGGGCAAGGCGCGGGGGGAATCAAGGGCTGAAATGACGCCACCGCCCCACCTTTTTCAGCCCTCATGCCGCGCGACAAAACCGGGGGCTGGCGACAGTGCCCGCATCAAAGAGCCGGGCAATTTCACCATCCGGCAACGCCAGCACATCGCCCAGCACTTCCTCGGTGTGTTGACCAAGGCATGGGGCGGCTTTGGGCGCGGTGCGGGGAGCCGCAGAGAAGGTGCTCGGCAAGCCCGGCACCGGATAGGCCCCCTGCCCCGGCTGTGCTTGCATCGAAAAGAGCGGGTTGTCGGGCGAGAGATCGGGATCCTCGGCCACGGCTTCTTTCAAGGTGCGGAAAGGTGCCCAAGTCAGACCGCCTGCTTCCAGAAGCGGGGCGACTGCGCTGCGCGGGCGGGTGGCAAACCATGGTGCGAGAATAGCGGTAATCTGGTGGCGAAGCCGCCAGCGGGTGCCTTCGTCGTTAAGGTCTGCTTTGGCGGCGGCGGCAAGGGCCGACATCGCTATATTGGTGTCAGTCACCTTGACCAAGCCCCGCCATTGGCGGTCGGTCAATCCGATGACCATCACACGCTGGCCGCAAGCGCAGAGAAAATCGTGACCATAAGCGCCATAGAGTGCATTACCGGCCTTCTCGCGTGGGGTGGGGTTCAGGACGGCATCGCCAATCATTCCGAGATGGCCCAAGGTGGCCGCAGCCACATCTTTGAGGGAGAGTTCAACATCTTGCCCCTGCCCCCGACGCAAGCGGTGGCGTTCGGCGGCAAGCAGCGAAGAGACCACAAGATTTCCCGCGATCAAGTCCCATGCGGGCAGCGCGGAAGCAATCGGGCCATCATGGCCTTCTGGGCCAGTCATGTCGGGAATCCCAAGTGCGGGATTTACCGTGTAATCCACTTGCGGACGGCCATGTCGGTCACCTGTCAGGGTGACCATGATCAGATCGGCGCGGTGGCGCACGAGGCTTTCATAATCCATCCAGCCGCGCACGCGCAAATTGGTCAGAAAGAGCCCGGCATCGTCACCGGGCGCGGTGATAAGGCGCGTGACCAATTCTTGGCCTTCTGGGGTCTTCATGTTTACTGCGATGGATTTCTTGCCCTTGTTCAGGCCATCCCAGAACAGGCTTTGACCTGTCGGGCCAAGCGGCCAGCGCCCGGCGTCCAAACCGCCTTCGAGGCGATCGAAACGGATCACGTCGGCCCCCATCTGCGCCAGCGTCATGCCTGCGAGGGGGACGGCGACGAAAGCAGAGCCTTCGACAATGCGGAGGCCTTTGAGAAGACTGGTCATGCGGTATCCTTTGTCAATCGAGCCAGCGCGCGGTGGCTTGCATGCCTTGATGTCCAGCCGGGGCGACCGTGCAGAGATCAAGAGCGCCGTCATTCTGCCCGGTGCCCGGTGTTCCCATCAGGCGCAGATCATCGGTGTGAAAGAGCGGGTGCACACCGCGGAAGCGGAAAGCGGCGGGCGGCTCGCCCCGCCAGCGGGTGGCCGCGTCGATCAACAGGGTTGCCTGAAGCGGCCCGTGCACGACAAGGCCGGGGTAATGTTCGATGCCTGTCGCATAGGGCAGGTCGTAATGGATGCGGTGCGCGTTGAACGTGACAGCAGAGTAGCGAAACAGCAACGGTGCCGACATGGCGATATCCCGGCTGAAGCTGGGGCTTTGCGGAGCAGGGATGGCGCGCGGCGGGCGATAGGATTCGGGGATCTGTAGATAGACGATGTCTTGACGTTCGTGGATGGCCAGACCGCGTGGACCGTGGATTTCATGGGTGACGGTGACAAAGATCATCGGGCCAGAGGCGCCATCTTTCTCTTCGACACTGAGCAGCTTGGATTGGCGGCGGATCGGTTCTCCCACGCGCAGCGGTGCATGAAAGGTGAGCGCCCCCCCGGCCCACATGCGCCGATCCAGCGCAACAGGTGGCAAGAAATCCCCAAGCCGGGTGTGGCCATCGCGGCCCAGATCCTCGGTTGCGGCCAAAGGGGGAAACGCGCACCAGTGCCACAGCTGTGGGAGCGGATCACCCTCGCGGGGCGCCGGACCGCTGCGGCCGGGCAAAGTCGCGTGGATCATCGCTGCTTGCATCGCCGAGACATGCCCGGTGAGTGATGCCGTGCGTCCTTCCCAGCCTTTGAGATTGATCTGGTCCATGGTGCGCCTCCTCCTGACGTGAGAGAAGAAGGCGGGAGATTCTATAATTTTGCAAATGTTTTTAATGGGTTAGCGGGATACTATTGCATACCGTATCGGTATGCGCCCGTATGCGAGCGATGCAGGTTATTGAACACAAAGCGGCATTTGAAATGCTGCAAATGCACTTTGCAGTTGCAGCACCGACAAGATTTTTTGTCGCAGGCAGTCATCAAGCGTCGATTTTTGCGCGGTTTTGCCAAAGAGCATACCAATTCTGGAGCATGAGTGCCGCGAATTCGGGGGACTTATGGCTGATATCCTCTTTGGCGGCGGCGTCTTTGGTGGCGTATCGCGCTTGGGTCAGCACGCCGCGGGTGACGGTATGATCTGGCTGGGCCAATAGCGGGACGCCCGATTTCTGCGAGACATCCATGAGCATCTGCCATGCACGAGCGCGATCAGCGACAGTGGCGAATTCGGCACGGGGGTAATAGGCGAAGAGGCGATTGCGCGCGCTCAGGTCAAGGATGCCCTCGGTGGGATAGGGCGTGGGGATAAACATCACCGGGCGGTGGCGGGCAAAGTCGCGGGCGAACCGCCATGCGCGGACCCGGATCAGGAAATCATAGGCCATTGCCTCTTGCACCGCGCGGGATGGCAGACCTGAGCCACGGGCGAGGTGAATATGCGCGGCAACAAAGTCAGCGGCACCAAGGCGTGCCCCAATAAAGAGGAAGGCGTCGAAATCGTCTGGCCCCAATGAGGTGCGGCCAGCGCCATTGACCAAAGAGAGCGCGGGAAGCGCCTCTGGGCCGGGGACAATGCGGCCATTGAGCGACTCGAAGCTCCGAAAGGAGGGGCCGGGCGCACCAAAGAACTCGACCTCGATACCCGGTAACTGCACCAAACCTTCGGTGAGCGCGTGGCGATAGGCCGCCAATGCGCTGTCACCAAAGAGGCAAATGCGCTTAATCTTGCGGGCGGAAGGCATCAAGCATTTCCTCTTCGCAAACCACATCCGACTTGGACAGACCCCGCTTTTTACCGCTGGCCTTTGCGAGTTTTGGCTCAACAAGCGGGAGCGCGGCGCTACGCTTTCCGCCGTTACGGGCAGGAAAGACGCGATCTTGCTCGGCGAAGAAATGGCCCATGACGGTCTTGACGCCAGTGGCCACGACCGACCGCATATTGGGTGCGTAGAACATGCCGCGAAAGACGGGGTGCGTGATAATTTCATAGGACGGGAAATAGTCGACGATCGGGCGTTCTTGCGCGATTTCGCCCGCAACGGCGCGGAGGACAGACTTGGAGTGGCTGGTGGCCGTCAAGACGTGCTGGCCTGACGCGGTTGCCGTGAGGGGCACAGGCGAGACCGTCAGCACCACGCGCAAATTTGCATTGGCCTTTTTGAGCCGATCAATTGCGGCATTGAGCGCGCTGCGGATCTGCGCGAATTTCTGGTTCTCGAATTTATGGCGCGCGGGATCAAAACTGCCTGCCGACGTGCCGAGACAAGCGGCATATTCCATTCCCGTCTGAACATTGACCCAAGATTCAGTCAGTCCCAAGGTGAAGATGAAGATGTCTGCCGTCTCGACGGCGGAGCGCAGAGCCTGAGCGGTGCGGG
>Ga0102812_10002938_pt1 | contig 11266 bp, 17 predicted proteins | sample ColrivemetaGS713_FD_79334 | JGI IMG/M metagenome (GOLD analysis project Ga0102812, IMG submission 79334) | Estuarine microbial communities from the Columbia River estuary - Flood tide ETM metaG S.713 | ecosystem: Environmental > Aquatic > Marine > Intertidal zone > Estuary | place: USA... | reverse complement strand
TTTGTTACCCTTTTTCTTTATTTGGGATTATTTTCTACTATAAATTTGCCAGCTTCCAAGTTAACTGATCTCTGGCTTCTAAATATACCTTTACCACAAAAGTACAAACCCCAGAATTCACTAGTATATTCACCCAGTGCCATTCCAACTGGAGTTCTTAGTGCGAAGTCAATGGGAATATTTTTTCCGGGTTTAGTGCTTATGCTTGGTGAACGGGTTAGTTGATCTTCTTTTAACATGTATATAACAGCACCAGAATCATGCTTTAGTAACACATGGAAGTCAACTAGTCTGCAATATATTTTTCTATCATATGTTCCGTACCATACTATTTCTTTTGATTCTGCATAAACAGGCTTTGTGATATCAACTTGTATATTTTCCAATGGGTCCATTGTGTGGACACGGTAGAAACTTGCTATCTGACACCAGATACCCAAAAGTACTGCTAGTATTAAAATGACTAGAAAGCCCTGATACTTCTTCTCGTTGATTTCATCAAACATAAAATTATGATCCCACCGTATATTACGTTATATGTATTTATAAGGTGAAGATCAAAAGATGCCCAAATACTTTTTAGTCCCAATGCATCTTATTATTTTTTTGGTAGTCAAACTCTGCTACTAAGCTCTTCATTTCTTCTACACTGATACGGAAACTCCAGCCACCCACGTTGATTTGTACAAACTTAGCAGGCACACATTCAGGGCGAGGACCACAGTCACTATAATACCAGAAGTATTTGCCATTCTTAGTTTCTAAACCTTCAACACCCGTACGCCAATTGTCGCATATGTATTGGAAGTCTGATATGCTCATCTCACGGTGGAAGTTGCAGTAGTCTGTAATACGAAAGCTGACTTTAACCTCGTCTTTGTCTTTAAATAGATATATTTTAATGGGTTTACTCATTAAAAATACATCTTCTTTATCTAGGTGATACATTATTGTATTCCTTTCTTAGTTGTTGTAGTCTTTCTACATTGTATTCCTGTTTACTCTGAAATGTTTCAAAGTATTGTTTACACCACGCTCTTGATGCAGGTTGAACTCCGAAGTGATCCCAGAACCAAAAGATCTCTTCAGCTCTTTGCCATTCTGGCTGGCTTATAACACTATCACAATTGCCTAGAGCACGTTTACGCCAGTCTCGATCACTATTGCGTCTGTGTTTAAAAGCATCAACAACACTATCAATGTCTGTATATGTATGATCTGCTGATGTATAGTTTGCATTTCTATCGTCCTGCATTATGGTATTGAACTCTCGCATTGCCCAGTACTCTAAATCATTTTCCCAGTCACCCATGTAAGCCGCTATTAATACGACTTCATCTTTGCGACTCCATGCATATATGTCTTCTATATTTTGTGCATGTAATAATACAGCAATGTTTTTATGACGTGGTATTAGATTTAATAAACCCTGGTACTGTGTATGTGTTAATTCAAGACTATTACGCACCTCAAAATTATAATAGGGTCTGTCTGTATCATCTATATGCCAGTAGTCATCATGTACTCTAACTGTGCCAAACTCTCCCAGTTCACCGTCAACTTCACAATCATTTAAATTATATGTAGCCCACCATTTGTCATGTGGTTGTTCCCCAAAGAACTCTGGTGAACAGTTTAACAGGTAGGGAATTTCCATCTGACTTAAACAGCTAGGGCTGGCCACAATGTATAGCATTAATTAATCCTGTAGTGATTTTCGTTTATCTCGAATTGCTTCTTGAAGGTCTAGTATTTGTTCGTTCTCTATCATGCGAATAATAGCTTCGTTAACACCAATCTCATGTTGAATCATGCCCAGCTTTGCCATACATTTTTCTAATTCAGCAGTATAAAACGTTAATTCTTTTTTCTTTCTGTCTCTCTGATCGTATATGTCAGTAATATCTATAATTAATTTCTTTTTATTATTACTGTTATGTCCAATTAAGTCTTTCATTTGAATATCTCCTGGAATTGTAGTACTACTGTTACAAATTCCTAGGGCGTTATTTCTGCAACGGTTTTAAAGACCGGGGCCACATATGCAACCAGCAGTACTACACCCATATTTATAAGGTTTCCACAAACGCTCTCTCTTGTACAAAATGTCCTGGTGATTTCATAGTACCGTGTTCCCAACCCTGGGCTTCCAGCATTGATCTTATCTCATTATTAAAGCTGGGTCCTCCACAAATCATTATTCTATCTCTTGTGGAATCAAACTCATCACAGTTTAAGTCTGTAAACAGTTTACCTGTGTTGATATTATCTGTTATTCTTCCTGTATGTACACCGTCACGAGGTTCTTCTCTTGTGACTGTCTGATATACGACAGCACCATGTGATTCCAGCTCTGTACGGAATACTAATTCATCATTAGTTCTGCAGGTATGTGTAACGATTACTTGATCATAATATTCATATGCTTCTGGATGACGTGCAATACTTAGGAACGGTGCTAAGCCTGTACCCGTTGATATACACCATAGACGAGGCTTTTCGTGATCTAGGTTATACATATTTAAATTAGTTAATATTAGAGTTCCGATTGGGCGTGTGCTTATGTCTAGTTCGTCACCCGGTTTAATATGTTGTAGTCTACTAGTAAGAGGACCGTCCTGTACTTTAATTGAAAAGAACTCTATACCATCATCGTCGGGACTGTTTGCAATACTATAAGCTCTGGTAGTGTCATCATCTCCCATACCAATCATAACAAACTCACCGGGTCTGAAGTCTCGTTTCCATTCACCCTTCTTAGTAGTTCTAAACCAAAACAAATCATCAGTGAAATGTTCAACTGCTGTAACTGTTTCTAGGTTTTGTAATTTAGCCATTAAATTTCCTTATAAAATTGTATATTCATTCCGCTTTTAAGCCAGCGGTAGTTGGGTCTATTCCGTCTAGTACCACTTGCATGTAATTGACATGCATCAAATAACATAATGTCTCCTGGTCTATAGGGCATTACGATCTCCACACTTAGGCCCTGCATATTACCTGCAGGTATATGTGGGAATAAAATATCTTTTTTTCTTTTATATACATACTCACTGTCACTTACAGTACCATCACGTTCATATAAGTCTGGATATGTTCTAGCAATTTCATATTCACTATTACCCTGTTCGCTTATTTTAACTCTATCGAATGTAGTTGAATACCCTATGTGTCTTTGATTAAAGAATGCCGTGACAGCATCAGATTTCTCAGTGATCAACAGTGGTATAACACAACTCTTATAGGGTATTACACGTTTAGTCCAGTCAAACTCTGGCCTTGCACACTCGTTCTCACTTAGTAAGTCCACATGTGCATCATGTAGGCTTGTAGTAATATAATAATTACCCGTGTGGTTGTTGGAAAACTCACCAATTAAATCCGTAAACATGGGTTTAAGCCAGTCACACTTTGCAAACACACTATCAATATCACATACAGGTTGAATATTATTACTTGATGCAGTATACTTTATTCTATCAGCAGTCTGAAATTGTAATAGAATTAATTCATCTATTTGTGTCTGTGTTAGTGCATTTTCAATTAATTCAGCTGGCTCAAAGTTATCCAGTACGGTTTGTTTATGTTCCGAACAATTGTTTATATACATGTTATTCCTCTTTGGCAGTAAAGATACTATATCCCAACTTGCGTTTAATACCCTGCTTACGGAAGTCCGTTGCACAATGTATTCTAGCAGTATCAAATATAATAATATCTCCTGGGTTCCATTTAACTATGCTTTCAATACTAAGTCCATGAAACTTTTCTATACCGTAATGTGTAAACTTGTCTTCCCATAGTTCAGGATCAAAGTCTTTGCCAGTATAATTAATTAGTTTTGAATTATCAGTTAAATCTGTATTGTAATAGGTTGTGGGCTTGTCATGATTTTTATTTTTAGGAGTACCGCCATGTCTAAGTTTAACAGGACCATCCAAATAACATTGATCAAATATTGCAAATTCAGTTGGCTCACTTATCTCCAGTGGTATTACCACAGTTTTGTGTAGACGAGGCTTTAGTGCAATTGAATCATCATTGTGTAGTATGTGTGGATACTCAACCTCATAGAAGTTTGTGGTAAACGTTGAATGTTTTCCTATATAGGGAGTAATTAATTTGTCAACAGTTAACCACCAGTCTTCATATGGTGGCTTCCGTGGGAAATAATCAACTGTAATAGGTCCAGTATTCTTAAAGTTCTTCTCGCTACTCGCATAGACGCCACGTAGCATATCCATCATTTCAACAGATATACAGTTTTTTATGACCCTAGTTGGTTCAAGCCGGTTTAGGATCTCTTGTTTTTCTTCATCATTTCTAAGCATATTCATATTTATACCTTATTTTAGCACGACTAAATACATATGTCAAGTAAAGGATTCCCCCATGTCAGAGAATAAGAAGTTTGAGTATGATCAAAATAGTCTGAGGACTGATGAAAGACGTGTGGGACTGGGTTGGTTAAATAATAACCGAATTATAAATCCCTTATATAAAGAAATGCTACATAATACTAATGAATTTTGGTGTATCAATGCCTACTGTTGTGGTTGGGATTCACAGTTTTGTGATGACACAATTGAGGCGTTAATGGCTAAGGCTACTGAAGACGGTCTTGATAATATATTAATTGTTAAAACAGGTATTATATTAACATTTCTATTGGAACAATTCGGTAATTGGTTTAAGAAGGACTACAAGGGCGAAGTCCTATGTGGGCATATACTGGATAAGGGTGATGAGTATTATGAACTACATCCACAATGCCTAATGATTGATGTTGCTTGGTGGAATAGTTTAGCAGATAAGTCAGTGGGAGAAGAATCCGTAACTGAACTAACAACTACGGAGCCAGCACGTTCACAAGAGAATTTACACGGTGGCGGTTATACGCCCACTTGGGTTTCAAAAGGCGACCAAAATAAAACATATACGAAAGTACGTCTCGGTTGGAATTTAATTAAACAGGCTATTGATACACCAACAGGTGTGAGAGTATGGCCTAAAGAAGTTCGCAAGATGTATGAGTACACTTATCCAGAAATAGAACCAGTTGAGAGTTTTACCAATGGACTTAAAATGCTAACTGGTACAGAAGGTAGTTTCTATGTTAGCAATACAGAAGATGTTGCACTGGATACCAACTTTCCACTGGGTAGTACTAACGAATCAAATGAATGTAACCATGTATTTACGACAGCAGGCGGACTGAGTAATCTATTCGAAGCATATAACTTTCAGGGCTACAGTCAGTCCGGTACTGGCAATAGACTATATGTAATGGATGCCAGTAGAGGCGGTTTAGCAATGACTAGACATATTCATAATAATTGGACAGGCACAGGGTATAGTAAATTTATATTGGACTGGGCAGAAGAACATAACTTTGATAATATGCTTAAAGGTAAACACACACTTAAGAACCTAGATGATTTTATAGACAGACATCCAGACTTTACTAAATGGTTTTGTGAAGAGTTTCAGCCCAAGAGTCTGGATTACTGTTATTACCAACCCATTAACTTTTTTGATGTTGGTCTATTTAAAAATAAAATGAATCAATTTATTAAATCAGTTGTTGGAGGTAAACGTACTGATGAAATACATCGTATGCATTTTAACTTCTCAAATTGTTTTGCTTTCCTACATACTGCACACTTATATAACCACGATGCTCGTAGACAAATAAGAAATGAATTATTAGATTACTTGTGGGAAAAAGAAGCTGAATATGAATTACTTGACATAGATGTTAAATACAATATATGGTGGGTAAGAGATGATTTAATTGATATATTCCCCTGGAGAAAAAATGATTGATAAAATAGTAGAATTTTTTAATGAGTGTAAGACACATTCACACCACGAACACATCAAACAACCTCCTGCAGAGTTTACTGCATGGCGTGATGACTGGCGTACCCGTAAAGCATATGAGGATTGGATTGGTACTAAATCCAACTGTGCAAGTTTGCGTCTACAAATAGAAATACCACATGAAGCAATACTTGAGGAAGTTACTAAAATAGAACATCGCTTTATTAAACATCGTGGTTCAATGCACCCAGGCTGGAACAGTATGTGTATACATGGTGTATCAACTGAAACTACTAACGACTGGCGTGCAGGTGAATACGACTTTGAAACTAAGCCAGAAATGGGTTGGTGTGATATTGCTGATGCATGTCCTGTAACAAAGGATTGGTTACAGAATACATTTCCCTATTCAAGTTACGATAGAGTTCGCTTTATGTTATTGGAACCGGGTGGTTGGATTAAACCTCATCAGGACTATGATGAAAGAAGTTTAAGTTCAGCAGTTAATATTGCTATTAGTCAGCCTGAAGGTTGTGATTTTGCTATGGAAGAAGCTGGTGTTATACCCTGGCGGGCTGGTGATGTTCGTGCTATTGATATAGGAAGACCACATTGTGTATGGAATAATAGTTTTAAAAAACGTATACATATGATTATACATGGCAATGGTACACCTGCTAGTGGCGAATTAATGTGTGCTAGTTACGACCACTTATGGGCAAATCGATCAATAGAGCTGTAATTGTCTTCTCTGTAGTGTCTAATCTTGCGAGCATGTCTATCAATTAAATCTGCATCAGCAGTACTAATTACATCTCCACCCGCACAGAATCTTACTGCTTCGAAAAATACATCTGAATTAAAATTAATAAAGAAGTCAGAGTATCTAATAGTTAAACTCTGTCCGCCTCTGGCAACGTGATGTTTAATAAATGTATCTGTATGTGTATTCCAATAGTCTATATCCGAATGATTTAGGAGTTTAAGAGTATTTCTGTGAGTTTTCCAGACGTTGATATCACTAACGGTTGTGGGGACGTCTCCTTGTGAATCTTCACGTTGTAGTTGCTTTATAGCACCAAGGATTTTTACATAGTCCCGATAGTTTTCGTCTGTTACTAAGTTAACAACCTTTGTGTTTTTATACCACGCCACGATATGTTTATACTGATGTAGGGTAATTTTTGCATCTCTAATACCCGGTGACGAAATTCGTCTGAATAAAGTCTGAAAGTGTGTAGCATTTATTAGTGGTGATAGATCACTTGCATATTCATTTGAAATGTTGTCTCGGTTCCACTTGGGGACATTAATATGTGGAGGTAACATTAAATTACCCACCATGTTACAAAAGAACTGGCCACCAGCACCGGGTTCATGTAGTACTAGAACATTACATGGCTTTAATTCTTTATAGATAAAGTTTAAATCGTTCATCGTACCATTGTCTCTTTTGTGTATATACATCTGTATATTCCGTTAAGTTTTGTCTTAAACTGTCTGTCCAGGCAATATTTAAGTAATCTAGTATAGCGTCTGCTGACGTAAACCAATTTGGATCATCAACTACAAGTCCAGTATTACTGCTAATTGTTTGTTCAATTACCGTGGGTTGTGGTTCAAGTTTCTCTTGGAATAGTCTGTGATAGTCATGTGGTGAGCATAATTCAATACCACCTGTTGCTTTACCCTCCTGAATAGCATGAAATAGATCCCAATGCATATAGTTTAATTGCCACATGTATCGGAGTTTGCCTTCTGAGTGGGCTGTTAACATTTTATTGTGATATAGACTATACCATATCTTATGCCAATCACCTATGTGTTTACCGTCCACATACACATGGTCGCGCCACCATACTTCACTATCATCATCTATCTTATCAGCAGTTAGCATTTTAAATGCATGACTGATTATGTAGTGAAAACAATCTTCCTGTTGCGATTCACGACAAAGGATAAGTTTATCACTAATAATTTTTTGTTGGGGATTTAATAAACAACCGAAGTAGTTGCTCCATACTAAATTTGTATGAGCTGATTCGTGTTGTCTCCAGGGCTGTAGGAAATCATCACTTGTGTTTTCCATGAGTCGCATTGTTTCGTCATGCTCCTCATATAGGCGACAATCCTCAACCAGTGTTCCTAGATTGGGATTGTCAAACTTTGCTTGGATTTTGCCTGTACGCCAGGGTGCATTATAGATTTGAGGACCTATACCGTCTTCCTCACATAACCACCATGCTATACTATCTTGGGTTCCATTCTTATCACCGTATATAGCAGTTAGCATTTTATTCTGGGCTGGATACCATATCGAATAGAGCTGGTCCAAAACTACTTGCTGACCAACCTAGTGCTACAATAGTAATTACGCCATAGATCAACCATTTAACTTTAAAGTCATCTACAACCATTTTCATTGCAATTAGTTCGTTGCCTAGTACTCTGATAGCAACTTCCATTTTACCTGTGTTATCTTCTTTTGACATTGTTTTCTCTTTCTAAATAGTAGTTAACACTATTTATAATTTGGTTGGCGCAGAGAGATTCGAACTCCCGACAAGACCGTTATGAGCGGTCGGTTCTACCACTGAACTATACGCCACTTGGTACTCGCACCCGGATTCGAACCGGGACGCCCTAAGGCTATGGATTTTAAGTCCATTATGTCTACCATTCCATCATGCGAGCAGTCAAGTTATTTTCTTTATAATTTGGTGAACTGTGAGAGATTCGAACTCCCGACCTTTTGGTTCGTAGCCAAATGCTCTATCCAGCTGAGCTAACAGTCCATAATTCTTTATACGTTTATTGCAACGTAGATTAGTAATCCAAAGATGCCAATGTTAATAAGCATGTTTATATAATGTGGATTAGGATTCATTTGTAATCCTCCAAAAGTTAGGTTTCTGTTTGCCTTGATGATCCAAGCTACTGTTCTGCATCTCCAACCAATGATCAAGTTTCTTATTGGCATCGGTACTAGGAGTCGAACCCAGGCCCTCAGTTTTGGAGACTGATGTGCTTCCGTAACACTTTACCGATAATAGTTCAACTAGACTATCCAGTTTTGTTTCCAGTTTAGTTAATTGACTCTGTATATTTTTTACTGTCCGTATTTGATTGGCTTCATCAAGTTCACGTTCTTCTCTTAGTCTTCTCTTCATATAAGCTTCGTGTCTTTCTTGGTCTGCCATATCTAAATCCTCTGAAAATGTAACCCTAGCATTTGACTGCCAGGGCTACTCAATTATTTGTTTGTAAAGTATTTCCTATCGTTACGGATTCTTTCAGGTGGCCGTGTTGTCCTATTATATATTTCCACCAAGTTCTTTTGTCCTACTTGCAAGCAGTGATACAATATCTCATCTACAAGTTTTGGTATGGTGCGCCTAGAGGGACTTGAACCCCCACGCCGTAAAGCACAGGTACCTAAAACCTGCGTGTCTACCAATTTCACCATAGGCGCATACTTTTTCCTACAAGGCTAACCGTTGGCCTATGCGAGTTTATTAAGTAACTACCCTATTCGCTAAAATACTTGTTTAACATTTCTAAACGATCATCTGCTTCTGCAAGTTTGTTTAACTCTGCGATGACGGCTTCTGTAACATCTGAATGCTCTCCAATACCTGCAGGCATTGTCTTATATACTTCGATGTTAGCTAGGTGTACTGCAACTTCGCCTTCTGCTTGTTTGCGAGCGGCTTGAATAATTAATTCGCCTACCTTTGCCATGTTTATCTCCTCTCTTAAATAATGGTGCCGTCAGGAAGATTCGAACTCCCGACCTGATGATTACAAATCAACTGCTCTACCAACTGAGCTATGACGGCATATAAATTATTTAGTTGTTAAGTGACACTCTAATTTGTACTGTATCACCAACATTAACTTGTCGTTGTGTAGTGTAAGACATCTGCATGCCGTTATATTCTACAGTAACATATGTACCAATAAACTTTTCAACAGTTTCATTAGTATATGTTGTTGTACATTGGTTCTGTTGTCTATATCCAACAATTGTGTTTGTTGTAGACTTACCATGTGAATTACCAACTAGGCCACCAATGACAGCACCCACGGCACCATTGCCCTTGGAGTTGCCTATCTGATTACCAATAGCACCACCTATAATAGCACCCATTAGAGTATTACCTGCTGAGTTATTATTGTGTTGCGACTGTTGGTAAATTGGAACATCTACCATTGTACATGATTGAAATGGAATTCTTTGTGTGCTTGTTGAGTACTTGGGAGTTGCACCAATTACTGTAGCATTCTGATTATACGTTGCCACACCTGCCATGCTTGTTGCACAACCTGATAGCATTAAGCCAGTACCTAAAGCAATTGTTACGGACATTTTTTTAACTTGATTAAACATTTTTGTTCTCCTATTTTTCAACAACTATATTTATAATAGCATCTTTATACAGTTTGTCAACCTTTTTCTGCACATCTATACCAAGTTTTTCTGGTTCAATGAACAATTCTAACTGTTGAACGTTTACAGGTAAGTTGTATCCTTTTTTGGGATCCCATGTAATACCTGTCCAATCCACTGTCATTAGACTAACTCTGGAAACATATTCTTTACATAATTGCGGACAATTATATTAGTTTCGGTATCAATACCTTTAAGTTGTTGCTTGGGTGCTTCGACACCCTGTGTATAGATCTCGTCTTTGGCAACACGGAGTAACTCTCGTTTGTTTAACCGTTGTACTTGATCTAAATTTACATTTTCAGTGACTATAGCACTTAATACATATTCTGCGACATCAATATGTGTCATCGGAATCTCAATTTTTGCATTAATTCGCTTCACTCCATCTGGATAGATTTGAGCTCTCATTTGTTTTCTTTTAACCTCTTATACCGTTATTGGTTACGTTCTATTAATATACTTATAATAACACAATATACACTATTGTCAACCTAAATGTATTACTTTTCTGAATTAATCTTACTTTTTATCCAGTTAGGGTAAAAGGTTGAGAACCACTGAACGGTTGGTGAAAAAACCTATTAGGTGCACCCTGTAGGCTTTGTGAATTACCATAATCATTACCCGTACCAGTACCGGGATTCATATATGATTTTGAATGGTATGTTAACCAATTCTTACATTGTTGTGCTGTCGCACCTGGATTTATTTGTAGGAAACATGCCAGTAAACCACATACCTGTGGTGATGCCATACTAGTTCCGCTTATTCTAGCAATGTTATAGTTACTGTCTGATGGATAATCATTGTTAGAGCCACTATAGCCTGTACTATTTGTTGAGCTTGTTATCTGACTGCCAGGAGCACAGATGTCTATCCGTGGACCTTTTTCACTTGAAGCAGACAAATCTTCATATGTACCACTCTGTACATTACTTACGTTTGCTACTACTATTGTATCATCGCTGTGTGGTGAACCGGGTCTATGAT
>Ga0102812_10002928_pt1 | contig 11282 bp, 7 predicted proteins | sample ColrivemetaGS713_FD_79334 | JGI IMG/M metagenome (GOLD analysis project Ga0102812, IMG submission 79334) | Estuarine microbial communities from the Columbia River estuary - Flood tide ETM metaG S.713 | ecosystem: Environmental > Aquatic > Marine > Intertidal zone > Estuary | place: USA: Columbia... | reverse complement strand
GGCTAGGCTCCTCAAAAAAGGCTTCGCGTGGTCGATAATGCATCAATTTTCCCACCAAACTGACCCAGCAGAACAAGTCTATTGTGCAGGACTCGTTCGCATTTATGGAGCAAATACCAAAATCCAATCTTATTAAGTATGGCTTACGATGACAAGTTTTTTTGCAAGCCTTTTTTTGTCCAGCTTATTCTACCCAGACAAAAAAATAAAACCTTGCAGATTGTTTTCTGTCTATTGCTTCACCTACCGTTACTTCCGCTTTTTGCTCAGGCCGAATTCATCGAATTACCAAGTGTAGAATCATTTCAGGATTTACCACTAGATTCTTCCTTTACCTGGATTGAAAACTATCAATATCAAGACAGCAAGACCTATAATTTCAAGGCTCATGAGATCTGCTTACAAGCGCTTAACAGCGCCTACCTTACTGAAGACGATGCTACCATAGCAAAGGCGCATTATCTGCTTAGAGAATGGCATGATACTACCAAGTTTTTTCCGTTTGACTCCATTATCTATCATGACCTAAAAGCAATTGAGTACTATCAGAAAATCGATAATCTGCAAAAAGTAGCTCAGCTAAATAATAAGTTAGGGAGGGACTATTTAGCGAAGAGTGAATTTAAAAAAGGAGAAGAGGCTTTGTTTCGTGCACTGAATATCTACGAAACCTTGGGGGATGAAGCGGGGATGGCGACAGTTTATCAAGGGCTTTCTCTTTTTGCGCTTTGGATGGAAGAACCCGAGCGGTCAATCAGCTATGCCGACCAGGCCATGGCTTGGTTTAGAAAGAAAGACGATTACATGAGCATGGCAATGACCTATTTGAGATATATAGGTAGTTGAACTAAACCGCCACAGGCGGTAGCCTCCCCTTCGATCAAAGATTTTCCCTCCCCTTGACTGGTATAGTTATGTGTCATTGATTAAGGTGATTAATTCACCAAATATCAATGTTATGAACACATTTCATGAGTCCTTTCTGACCTGGCTTTCTCGTCGTGGTTATGCTGAAGCGACGATCAAGAGTTATTCTCTGGGTGTAAAGCAGTTGTCTTTGTACTACGGACGGTGCCCCTCACAAATTAGCAACGCTGAGTTGATGGCTTACTTTGATTACTTGCGAGACGATCGTCGTCTGGCGCAGGGAAGTATCAATGGAGCTTATACTGGCATTAAGCTGTTTTGGGAAATCAGCCTTAACAGAGAGTGGCCAGCCAAGCATTTACCCCGCAGCCGCCAGCCCAAGACCTTGCCGGAAGTGCTGTCACGAGAGGAAGTCCGTTTGTTGATCGATGGGACAAAAAACACCAAGCATCGTTGTGTTCTACAAACCTTGTACAGTACGGGTGTCCGCCTGGGTGAGGTAGTAAACTTGAAGCCCTGTCATATCGACTCGAAGCGGATGGTGGTGCGAGTGTGTCAAGGTAAGGGAGGCAAAGACCGGTACACTATTCTGAGTACTACGCTACTGGAACGTTTACGGGCTTACTATCGGGAGTATCGCCCCCAGTGCTACTTGTTTGAAGGGCGTGACGCAGGCCGTCCTATTTCTAGACGAACGGTGCAGGCCGTTTTCCGCCAAGCTTGTGATCGGGTGGGCATAAAACGCAAAGTCAGCGTGCATACGCTGCGCCACAGTTTTGCGACTCACCTTTTGGAAGGCGGGTTGGATGTGGTAACGCTGAAGAACCTGATGGGTCATCGCAATTTGTCGACCACAGGCCGTTATCTGCACGTGGCTATAGACATTAGTGGAGACATAGAAGATCTGATCAGTGGCTAGGCTGGAGGTATCCGATATTTTGAATCGCTACGGGGAGCAGTACGCACAAAAGCACAAACTGAGTGCTCAGCAGTCTCGAGTGATCGGCGCGTTGACCAAATGCCGGACGGCAGATTTGGGCGGCCACGTCTCGGTGTGCAATGAATGCGGCGTGACCAAAGTGTTCTACAACAGTTGCCGTGATCGTCATTGCCCGAAGTGCCAGTCGCTGGCCCGTGAACAGTGGCTGGACAAGCGGCGGGCGGAGTTGCTGCCGGTCCAACACTATCATCTGGTCTTTACGGTTCCTCCTGCGCTGAACGAGTTGCTGCGCTACAACGAGCGGGTGGGCTACAGTGAGCTGTTCGGCCAGGCCTGGTCGGCCTTGCGAACACTGTGCGCGGAGGAGAAATACCTGGGTGCTCGACCGGGGATGCTGGCGGTACTACACACCTGGGGCCAGAACCTGCATTATCATCCTCATGTGCATGCGCTGGTCCCGGCCGGAGGACTCAGCTTCGATGACAAACGTTGGCGCAGGCCTAAATACAAGAACTATCTGGTGCCTGTCAAGGCGTTATCTCGCCTCTTCCGTGGGCGACTGGTAGCGGCTTTACGCCAACGCTACGTCAACAAGGAGTTGGTCTTGCCACCGGGTACCTCGTTGAGGAATATTCTGGATGCAGCGATGGCCAAAGACTGGGTCGTATACGCCAAAGAACCGTTTGCGGGGCCAGCCAAGCTGTTGAACTATCTGGGGCGTTACATCAAACGCATTGCCATTAGCAACGACCGCCTGATCGACATGACCAATGACCGAGTACGTTTTTACTACCGAGACTACGCCGACCATAACCGCAGTAAAGTGATGGATTTAGCGAGCGAAGAGTTTATCCGTCGCTTCTTACAACACGTACTTCCGGCAGGCTTTTGTAAAGTCCGCTATTACGGCTTACTGGCTATCAGAAATCGTAGTCGCCGGCTCCAGCTGTGCCATCGGTTGCTGGGTCACAGGTATAAACCAGCGGCAAAGAAAAGTTGGATCGAATTGCTCATACAGGTGACTGGCCAGGATCCCCAGCAGTGTCCCGACTGTAAGTCTGGTCGCTTAATGGTCGTCGATCACCTGATCCCCAAGGTGGGCTCCCGAGCACCGCCAAGGCTCATCCGCCGATCCGATCTCCAACAGCTAAAACCCACGACACCGACTTTGTGATCATCACAGAGCAGGGAGAGTTATGCTTTGGATGAAACCAAGTAGTGCTCCACCAAAATGACGACCGGAAAAATCCCAAAAAATCCTATATTTAGCCTAGCATCGAGTGAGCAGGAAGCCTGAAAAGGACATGCGAAAAAAATAGAAAGCCCATAGTAAAAGCGGGCGGCTTCGTTCAACTTCCCTGCATCCGCCATTCCGGCTTGAGGCCGGAGCGGCGGATGCAGGGCTTATCGTTATACGCTACTCGAGCAGTACGACAAGGCTTATCAGGCAGCAACCGAGTGCATTGAATTGTGCGAAACCAAGGTCCCCGCTGATGCGTTGGATCGTGGTTTTACGGGAAGAGATATAGCGGGCAGGGCTTACTTTTTTAGTGGGAATATATCTATCGCCAGGCAGGATTATGAACGCGCGCTGGAAGACTATACCAAAACCTGGGAAATGAGCGTAGAGGACTATGGCGAGTATATATCAGCCGGTTGGCGGGGCGAAATGGGTATTGCCTGTCGGTATTTAGGGAGATACAAAGAAGCCCTGGAGCATCTGTTCGCCGCTATTCAATTAACTAAAGACTTAGGGCAGGAGAGTGAAACTGTGAACGGCTACTATCAGGAAATGGTAATATGCTATAAGGCCATAGGTGATTATGAACAGGCCTTAGCATACCAGGATGAAGTAATAGCACTGAAAGATAAAGTCTACGCAGAGAAAGTAGCTACCCTGGAAGAAGAAACGTTTGCCAAATATGAGACAGGAAAAAAGGATCAGCTCCTTGCTTCCCAGGAAGCGGATTTGGCGCAAAAAGCATATACCCAAAAGCTGACGATTGCTGTAACCAGTGTAATGGCGGTGCTACTACTGACCTTATTCTATTTTTTTAGAAAAAATCAGCAAACAAATACGGAACTCAATATAAAGAATCAGGAAAATGAACTCCTGCTGAAAGAAGTCCATCACCGGGTAAAGAACAACCTCGAAATGGTTTCCAGTCTTTTAAAACTTCAGTCGGTCAAGACCAAAGATGCTGCTGCTAAAGATGTGATGCTGGCCAGTCAAAACAGGGTCCAGTCGATGGGAATCATTCATCAGAAATTGTATCAAGGCAAAAACCTGGCTGCTATTGAAATGTTGGACTACTTTAAAAACCTTGGCGAAAACACTTTAGATGCTTTTGGGCTAAATGAGGTGGTAGAAATTATTTACAACATGAACCCTGTAGAGCTGGATGTAGACACCGCCGTCCCCATTGGCCTGATCGTTAATGAGTTACTAACCAACTCGCTAAAGTATGCCTTCCCGGAAGGAGGAAAAGGGATCATAACTTTGAGCTTAAAAGAAATCGACAATAGTCAGTTACACCTGGTTGTTGCTGATAATGGTATTGGCAAACCCCAAAACGCTGCGCCGAGGGGTACAGGGTTTGGTACGCAGTTGGTTGAATTGCTGACCAGCCAATTACAGGGAACCGCAAAAAGTGACTATCAACATGGCACACAATGGTCCTTCTATTTGGAAAAAGTAAATCTAAACTAATGGAAAGTCCGATTAAAGTGTTGATCGTTGAAGACGAAATGGTGATTGCCGCCAGGATTTCGGTAGAACTCGACGAACTGGGCTACGAAGTGACGGGCATGGTAAGCAGAGCAGAACAAGCGCTTATCCATTGCCAACAAACGCCTCCTGATATCGTACTTTTGGATATCAACCTCAAGGGAGAAATGGATGGCGTGGAGCTAGCACATCTCCTGAATGAAGAAGCAAACATCGCTATAATATTTCTTACCGCCAACGCTGACGAGGCTACCTTCAATCGAGCAAAAGATACCCTGCCTTATGCCTTCCTGACCAAGCCGTATAAAAAACTAGACCTACAGCGAGCTTTAGAATTGGTGGTGAGTCGACTGAATACCGAGAAAAGTCAAAAAACAACAGACAAAAGTACCGACACCTCTTATATCCTCAGCGACCGTATTTTTGTTCGTTACAAGGATCGGATGGTTAAAGTGGTTATTGACGACATCTTGTATGTCAAGGCCGACGGTAGCTACTGCCTCATCACGACACCTGACAAAGAATACATCTTAACGGTACCATTGAAAACCTTGGAGGCCAGCCTGCCGAGTAATGCTTTTATGCGCACCCACCGTTCTTACGTGGTCAACCTCCATAAAATTGAAGCACTGGACGATAATCAGGAAACGCTCACCCTGGGCGGCAACAAGCACATCCCCGTCAGTCGTCGTTTCAAAGCGGAATTACTAAAGCGATTGCGGCTTTTTTAGCTAGTTTACGCCACTTAAACACTAAAACTTACCTCTCAGAAAGCGTAGCCTACCGCTTAGAGGCTAGCCCGCGTAACCACTCGTGACACCCCTTAGTTTTGTAGCGTTCTTTTAATTAAAAATTACAAAATTAAGGTACTATGCAAACGAACATCAAAAAATCCCGCTATTCTGCGCTGACCCAGCTCACTGTGCTGCTCGCACTATTCTTCCTAAGCAGTCTGAGTCTCACCGCTCAAGAAGCCTATGCTTTCGACGATATCTGGCCCGCTGCCAAGGAAAGCTTAGATAATGATTACCCGAACACCGTTATCCTGTGGGACTGGTATGGCCACAATGATTATCCTATGGCCTATATCGAGTTAGCGCCTGGTGCTACTAAAGAGATTCCTAACCTTAATAACCTGAAGCCAGCTATGGGAGATAAAGCGCACGGGCTGTACGTCCCCAAAGGCTATTACGTAGAGCTATATCAGTCGAAAGGATATCAAGGCAAGAAATACGTATTTACCGAAGGGCTTTACGTCAACCTGTGGCACGCTAAGGACATGGCCTCTTCTATGAAAATCATTCCTACTCCCAATTATGATCCCGCTAAGGGCCTGGTAGACTGTGCCTACTTCTACCGGTTAGAAGATAATAAAGATGATGTTTATCAATCGTATGAAGGCTTAAGGTATGGAGAGTACTCTTCTTCCCAGGAGTTAAATGCAGCAGATTCCTATAACTATCTCTTTGTAAAAGGTGATGTCCGCGTCTACGTATGGGGGGGCGTAAATTTTAGTGGAGCGAATAACTTCGATCGGGGAACCGTTTTTTATGATAAGCATGAAGGTAGAGGCACCCTATGGAACCTGAAAGACTATGGATTTGGCGAGAATATCAGCTCAGTTAGGGTGATTGAAACCAAGTGGGGCCTGAAGAAAGTTTTAATCGAAGAGATTGAGGCGAGGAATGACGGCCAAAGTGAAAGTGCAAGAAGGTCACTAGGCAGTAAAACCGTGAGCCAGGGAACATCAGAAAGTGTCATTACTGCTGCCTCGAACGTGTCGTATACCGCGAGTGTTTCCGAAACGGTAAGTAACAGTACTACGCTTGGCCTGAGTGTGACCAATTCTTTTGAAACTGGAGCAGATTACCTGATTGCTGATGTCACGTGGACTATAGAGATTGAAGCCATGGTTCAAAACACGATAACCACCGGAAAAACTACCGAAGAAACAGTTACCACCTCTACCGGGGTGACTGCAACTGTAGATAAGCCCGCCAATTGCACGGTCGAAATAGAAATACTAGGTATCCCCCAAACCAAGTATTACCAAGTCACTAAGACATTCGTCAAAATAGACTCCATTACGGCCGATGGCCAGTTAGTACCTGTCCTATTTGATGGAAAGCCTAAAGAAGAAATCGTCAAAAGCACACTGACAATAGAAGACTTCTATGACTTTACGGTTGAAACCAACTATCTGGCCGGTGACCCCGATTGCCCCCATGTAGCACCAGTTGCGCAAAGTAGTGGAGAAACAACAAGCAACCATTCCAATACAAGCGATGCGACAGCCGTCAAAGAAGTGTTGTTCCATTCTCAAAATAGCTTATCCCTGGCGGAGGCTCAAGCTATGGCTAAGCAGAACGGCTGGGAACTGGCATCCAGCTCAGAGGTAGAAGCTGCTTTTCAGCAAAAAGCACTTAATGTTTGGGCTTACGGAAGGATGGCAGACGGGCGATTTGCAGTGCCTGTTCAGCAGGATCAATCCAACTTTAGAAAAGGTCCTAACATTGGTGCTACCGGAGGAAATCAAGGTTTCTTTTACACCACCTCAGCGCCCCCTGTTTCCACCATTACAAGCGGCGTTCGGGTAGAGGCACCAGCCGAAGAGACGTCTCAGGAAGAGGCGGGGTATGATGACTCCACTAACAACCGTATCACAGTCGTAGAATGCGTCGATAATAACGGAACCCTAGTGGGCTACTTTTTGGACCTAGAAGATGGTACCAATAATTGGATAGAAACAGATACGGAGGGTGAAACCAAGTTCACCTACGAGGAAATTAAAAAAGAGGAGGGTGCCATTCATTTATACGACTCGAGCCGTAAAGTAGCTATTTGCCTGGAGCTGAATAGCCAACAAGTCCTGTACAATGACGCTAACAATACGTCAACATTTTCGATATACACGATTTCCAAAGCGCATTAGTCCGTAGTACAAACCACATTATAGTACATACAGGGTGCTGAGATAAATTTAGTACCATTTTTTGAATAGCTGTTCTGCCGAAGGTGGAGCAGCTATTTTCGGTAATACAGCCTAAGACCCCATCAAAAACCGCAGCACCGCTTCTGAAAAACCAGCTTGCTTATAAGTATTGTTATGATCTCCTTGCACGATCATCAACTGGCTATTGGGCAAATATTGTTGCAACTCCTCAGGAGAGCCGTTATCCTGGTCCTCGTCGCCACAGATGATTAAGGTCTCTACCTGGATATTTCTGAGTTCTTCCGGCGAAGTGACCGGTTGCTACTTTGGACGTATGGCACTGCATTAATCCGACCACGAGAACAGTGTAAAGAATCCGTTTGCTTAAAGACATGTTTCTTGTTTTTGATGATCTTGAGTCCACCCCCAATCGTATGATCGCACTGGTACGATCAGTAGCTCGCTTTCTACCCGCTCTAATCCAATTTCACCAAATCCCGCAACTCCTCATTAGAGTACTCCCCTATCCATTTCTCGCCAGTGGAGACCGTCAGGTTAGCGAGTTCTTTTTTGCCTTGCAAAAGCATGTTGATCTTCTCTTCAAAAGTATGTTCGGTGATAAAGCGGTGAACCATCACGTTGCGCTTTTGGCCAATCCGGTAGGCACGGTCCGTCGCCTGGGCTTCTACGGCGGGGTTCCACCAGAGGTCGTAGTGGATGACGTTGCTGGCCGCGGTGAGGTTGAGGCCCGTACCGCCTGCTTTGAGCGATAAAATCATTACGCGAGTTGCCCGGTCGTTTTGGAACCGGTCGACCATTTCGTCACGCCCTTTGCGGGAAACACCGCCGTGCAGGAAGGGAATCGTGAGGCCAAATTCTGCTTCCAACATCGTGACCAGCAGGTTGCCCATTTCCTGGTATTGCGTAAAGATGAGCGTCTTCTCTCCACTTTGCTGGATCTCGTGGAGCAGGTTAAAGAGCATCTGCATTTTGCCGGAATCGGCGGGGGACAAGTCTCCTTTTTTCAAAAACTGCTGCGGATGGTTACATACTTGCTTGAGGGCGGTGATCAATTTTAAGACCAAGCCTTTGCGCTCAATACCGTCGGTCTTTTTGATGGTTTCCATGGTGGTATCTACCACATTTTTATAGAGGGCGGTTTGTACCGGACTGAGCTGACAAAACTGGTCCTTCTCTACTTTGTCGGGCAAGTCTTTGATGATGGAACGATCCGATTTCAATCGCCGCAAAATGAAGGGCGCCGTGACTTTACGAAACTTCTCCAGCTTCTCGCGATCACGCTCAATTTCGATGGGTTTGGCAAATTCTTCCTTGAAGTTTTTCAGGCTGTCCAGGTAGCCTTTGTTCGAAAAATCAAAAATACTCCAGTATTCGCTCAGGCGGTTTTCTACCGGCGTGCCGCTCATGGCAATCTTTACGGGTGCTTTGATTTTCTTGATGGCCTTGGTCTGGGAGGTGGCCGGATTTTTGATGTTCTGCGCTTCATCAATGACCAGAATCAGCCATTTTTTCTTTTGCAAAACGGCGGTTTCACTGCGCGCGACACCGTAAGTGGTGATCAGCACATCCGACTGTTCCAGCGCGTCCATACTGCGATTGCTACCGTGGTAGATATGGGTAACTAAAGCGGGCGCAAAACGGGCAATTTCCTTTTCCCAGTTGGTCAACAGCGTGGTGGGTACGATGATCAGGGCCTTCTGTTTGGCCAGTTCACCATCCTCTTTTAGTCGTAGCAAAACGGCGATGACTTGCAGCGTTTTACCCAGTCCCATATCATCCGCGATGAGGCTACCAAAACCGATGCGGGTGTTTTTGTACATCCACTCATAGCCACTGAGCTGATAAGGGCGCAACTGGGCCTGTAAGCCTTTGGGCAGGTCCACCTCCTCGCCTTCCAGCAGGCGCTTCATCAGTTGTTGGGTTTTAGCATCCAGGGCGACTTTGGCACCTTCGTAATCTTCCGTAAGGGCAATTTGCAACAACTGCCTGCTGTCCAATACCGGCGGATTTTCCAGTTTGTTGATCAACGATTTGATCTCGTTTTCATCAAAGAAAACGTACTGATCGTTCAGTTTGACGATGCCCGAAAGTTGCTTGACCAATCCCTTGAACTCCTTCACCGTGATTTGCTGATCGCCCAACGCGATCCGCCACTGAAAGGACAGCATCTCTTCTATGTTCAGCAAAGTACTTTTCGACACTACGCCCGATTCCTCTTCCGAGGTAACCAGCATCGACATCTGGGGGCGAAACAGTTTGCGCAGCGCCTTGGGCAGCAATACCTTGATGCCAAACAGGCGAATCGTAGGCAAGACCTTGAAGAGCACGTTCACAAACGCTTCGGCATCAAAAAACAGGGCCTCTTTCCCGTGGTTGGCAACCAATCTGTTGATCTGCGGAAAATAATCAGCGAGCATGGCCAGGTCGCGCAGTACTTCCATCCGTAAACCCTGGTATTGCTTTTGGGCCAGCACTTTCGCCAGCGGAATCGGTGCACTCAGGCGGTCTGATTGCTTTTGTACGGCGATGTTCACCAAAAAGCCCTCCCCTTCCTCCTCATCAATCTGGATGACGGGCACAAAGTCTTTCTCTACCAGAAAAAACTTATTCAACCACAGCTGGATAGCTACCGGGTACTCCTTCTCTTCGTAAGAGGAGAAAGCCAACACCGCGCCGTTGAAAAAAAGATGCCCCATTTCGTGTTCCGCAAAACGGCGCTCCAGTCCGTTACTGTTCTTTACCAAAGCACCGATAAAGAAAGCGAGCAGCGCCAGCGTATTGTCGGCGGTGGTAGGTTCGAAAATCGCTTTTCCCTTGCGGTAAAACAAAAGCTCCTGATCAACGATGGAACGTACGCCGGAGAAGAGGCTTTGCACCACCGGATTGAGCAAGGCGGGCAACCAACGAATTTGGTATTGCTCCGTATCCGCTACCCTCAACAATTGCGGCACGTAGGCCGATTGCTGCACCAACTTGTGGGCAAATTGGTACAATAACACCAGGCTTTTCAAAGCCGGAGAGCAATTGGGCAAAGCACTTGCCGGAAGTTGCGTGAGCCAATCCAGCAAAGCCCCTTGTTCATCGAAAACCAGGATGGTATTTCCCTGATGATCACCCATCGTCGCGGTCAAAAACTCCCGCGCTTCTCCCTGTAGGATCTCAATCTGCTCTACCCTGTCCATCAAGACCATATCCTCGTCGGTAGCTTCCGCCAATGCTGGACCTGCCTTTTTCGCCACTGCCGTATAGGCCATTTTCAGCAGCTCCTTGAAATTTCCCCGAGGGTAGAAAACCGGGTTTTCCGAAAGGATAGTAAGCAAGTCTTCTCTGAGGTCCGGGATACTGGAAAAGTCGAGTTGCTGGTACACTTCATCGTCCCATTCCGAGGGGTGATAGTCCGTATTGAAGGGCTGCTCCAGGCTGGTGGTCGACAGGATGGCAATTTCCTGCTGTCCTTCGGCGGTGTAGCCCACTTCCGCGAGCCCTTGAAAAAGGTCGAAGTTGTGCAACTGAAAAACCAGAAAAGGGTTCTTGTCGATCTCATTGGCAATCAGGTACAGCACGGCCGCCATGTGCTTGCAGGGCACGGCCCAGTCAGGGCAAGAGCAGCTTCCTTTCAGGTCTTCCCAAGTGGCCGGAAAGAGGTGGATGTTTTTCTGATCACAAAGCATCTTCAATTCTGGCGGCAGCACCCGGTTGAGCAAGCGAGAAAGATGGAGCGGATTTTCCGTTACCAGATCAATGATGCCTTTCTGTTCTTTGGCCGAAAAGGCTGGCACGGTATAGACCACCTT
>Ga0102812_10002926_pt1 | contig 11285 bp, 9 predicted proteins | sample ColrivemetaGS713_FD_79334 | JGI IMG/M metagenome (GOLD analysis project Ga0102812, IMG submission 79334) | Estuarine microbial communities from the Columbia River estuary - Flood tide ETM metaG S.713 | ecosystem: Environmental > Aquatic > Marine > Intertidal zone > Estuary | place: USA: Columbia... | reverse complement strand
ATGAAGCGTATTTTGAGATTAGATGGGACCGTAACAGGTTCCGTCTGACTGAAACAATCTACATGAAACTTAAACATTATTACATTCGTAATAATGCATTTGTTCATATTATAATCACTTCTAACAAACATAATTATAAACGAAGTAAGTAGTTTGAGCGTTAGCGATAACTAATATCTACGAAGTAGATATTCAATAGTATGATAAATAACTTTAACTAGTACACAAAGGATTAACTCTGATGAAAATAAATGATCTTCTTAATGAAAATGACTTAGACGAAGCACCAGCTGGAGCGTTAGGTCAAGCAGCACGTAAAATTGGCTCAGCTGTAGCAGATAAACTTGGTATGCAAAATGCTGCTGGTAAGATGGCTACTAAGGCTGATGTAGGTGACGAAGCAAATCGTATCAAAAGAGAATTAAATCAATTTATGTCAGGAGCAGGTATTAAGAAAAATCAATTAGAACTTAATGACCTAGTTGACTTTTTACAAAAAGCAGGGTTTGATAAAAATTCAGTTGTACAAACTGTAAGAAAAATTGTTCCAAAGAAACCTGTTGCAACACCTAAGCCAAATCCAGCTACACTAACAGCTAGTTTAGACAATAGTGTTACTGAAGCTGTTGCTCCGCAAGTAATTGATAAAGTTATTATGAGTTTAGTACAACAAGGGTTTAAACAACAAGCACCTGGTCAACAACAGCGCAGTAAATATGCTACAGATGGCGGTGCACCAGCAGCAGCCGGAAATAACAAAGCTGTAGCACAAGCTATGAACAAGTTTAAATCTACTACTGGTATTAAGAGTCCTGCAATAGCTGCTAAAGCATTACAAAAAGCAGGCAACGGTGAAGTACTAGCACCTAATGAAAGAAAAGAAATTGCACCGTTATTGGGTAAGTTAGCACAAGCTATGAATGACCAAGGCGGTCAGCAACGTATTCTTCAATTGTTTAGACAAGCAAAATAAATTAAAAGAACGGTAATCCTGATTCTTTAGTAGTTTCTAAATTTCCTTGAATCATTTCATGAAGAAGTTCACGATCTTCTATACATAAATCAAATGCATGATCAATAGTTAAGCTACCTCGACTAAACCATGCAAATTTAAATAGTTCTAATTTTAAATTTTTACACTCGTTTTCAAGGACCTTAACTTCTGCTAATACTTCTTCGACCGTTAAAGTTAAGATCCTTATACGAAAAAACTTGATGGGTCAAATATCAAAGGCAGTTCATAGGTTTCAGGAACACCTTTTTCAATTTCCTCCGGAGTTGCATCAACAATCATAGGTTTAATTTTAAACTTATCTTTTTGTACTTCGATGTGCTTGCTTATTAGTTCAAAAACAGTTTTTTCACTATTATTAATAAAATCTGCAATCATTGCTGGGTTAACTACAACATCTTCACCAACAGTAATGCTAACAATACTTTTTTCTAATGTTCTAACTGTTAGTGCAGTAAGTTTTTTAAAGCTATCTCTAAAAAGTGCTATTTTTTCATTTTCAGGCATGTCGTTATTTGACACTGCATTAAAGATACGCTGCTCTTCAAACGTTTCGTTTGTTGTGTCGGTCATTTCTTTATATGTTAGCGGTCTAACTTCGAATGATAGTTCGTTAGTATGTAACTGAGTCTCAAATGACTCGACTTGAATAGTATCCAGCAGTCTTATTAAGTCTAAAGAGAATGTTTTTTCTTCTGATATTACTGGAGTAAATGAACTAATGTCCATATTCTCTCCATATGTAGCAATACGGATAGCAATTAGTATTGCATCAAAGTCTGTACTTGGTGTTTGCCAAGCATCTTTGATATTAGGAACACAACTTTGAATTAATTCAACAGTTGCTTCGCCGTTTAATAACGCATCTGGTGTTTTAGTCATTAATTCGTCTTTAGCTGTCATAGCAAATACTGGAATTTCACCTGACTCAGGTAAATCAATAGAGCCTTGTTTCCAAAATTGCCCTTTAGATGGTAATGTAATATAAATTTTAGGCTGTCTATAAAATTTATGTAACGGATTATTTGTTTCCGACATGTTTTTCTCCTGATAAATACAATGTGTAAATATGTATCATATATATTTATATACGTAGTTAATTGGAGAGATGAATAAGTGGCAGAAGAAGTCGATATTGGTAATGTAGGCGGCGAAGCCGGAGTAGCTAGTGAAGTTACTCTGCGTAGGCTTCTTGTGGCTATGGATAAGTTGGCAAAAGCAAATGGCATAAATTCTCCTAAACAACAAGTATTACAAAATTATGAAAAATCACTAAAAACTGCTTCCGGTAGTATTGCAGACAACACAGAAGAGCGTGATAAAAATACTGCTGCACTGAAAAAGAGCACAAGTACACTATCAGGTTTAGCAGGTAACGCATTTAATGGATTAGTTGCCGGAATTGCTGGAATTGCAGGTAGTGCAACTGGACTATCTAAACAACTTGTTATGGGAGGCACTAGATTATCTGATTTTGCTGATCATTTACCTGTGGTAGGAGAGCATTTAGGTAGTTTTACTCGATTCTTAGAAGCGGCAGTGGATAGATTACGTAGTTTTTCCGATGTAGGTATATCTTTTAATAATGATATTAAAGAAATGGGAAGAAGCTTAGTAACATCAGGTATTAATGCAGATATACTAACAAATGCACTAATTGGAAATTCAGATGTAATGAAAATGTTAGGTAGTACTGCTAGTGAAGGTGCAAAACGATTTATTCAATTAAATCAATCAATGGGGGAGCAAGGATTACGCGGCCAATTGATTGGTATGGGACTTACTGTTGAAGGCGTTGTGGAAGGTTTAGCAAGCTATACTAGAAACCAAGCACGTTTAGGTAATCTAGAAAGACTATCTAATGATCAATTACTACAAGGTAGTGTAAGTTACATTAAAGAACTAGATAAACTAACAAAAATTACAGGCATGAATAGAAAAGATGCTGAACAGGCACTTGCTGCAACTCAAGCCGATGCAATGGTTCGTAGTATTAGATCTGAAATTCTAGCTAGAAATGGAAATGTAGCTGAATTTGATGCAAACACAGCTAGACTGAGTCAAATAGCAGAGCAAGGCGGCGGCGCAGCAGTAACAGCACTAAAAGGATTAGCAGATGGAATTGCAAACAATCCATTAGAAGCTTCATTAGTAAGTATGACTGACGGTCTTGCATTAGAAACAATGAAAGCATACCGAGCAGGAAACTTAACTCAAGAAGAATTTAATGATAGACTAAAACAAATGGGCCCGATGATGGCTGATTTCATGAATAGTCCCGAAGCAATTGGCGGATTGAGACAATTAGGACATCCGATTGCAGATTTACAAGATAGTGCAGCAGCATTTTTATCTATTACAGACGCATCAGGTAAAGCAGCAGAAGACGAACAAGCACAACGAGATGATCTTACAAATGGACTTGCTCAATTTAGTAATATGATTGAACAAATGAGAGCAAAAATTCTTACACCGATGATAGATAAATTAGCACCTGCAATTACTAAACTATTAGATGGTATGTTTACTGACGAAAAGATACAAGGATTTATTACAAACTTTAATCAATTTGTTGACGAGTTTGCTGCTAATCCTTCAGGAAAGATTAGCGAAATATATGAAAATATAAAAGATTATTTCTTAGGTGAGCTAGTAGATGTAGATCCAAGAGATCAAGAAACTGATATGCAACGCCAAGGAGGATTATTTGAAAAAATAGCATCCGGATTTGCTGATATGTATAAATTTGTATCAAATAAGTTCTTAGAACTTGTGGGGTTCGAAACTGGAGAAGGTTCCGAATCAATATATGCACAATTTTTGAAAAAGATTGGACTTGAAGATTCCGAAACTGCTGGTAAAAGTTTAATGTCACAGGTTATGGACAAATTATTTCCTCCTGGCGAAGAAGGTGAAAGCTTAGGAGTGCGAATTGGTAACGCATTTGTAGATTCTATAAAAGATTTTATGTCATCCACTGGCGGCACACAATTAGTAGACACTGTTGGTTATCACTTTGAAGGAGTAATGTTAAGATTACAAGAAGGAATTGATAATAAGTTAGGTGTATTAGATAACGAAAGATTAAGACGAGAACGTAAAGACTACGAAATCCGCGGACTTGAGTCTGGAAGATTAGATCCTGCTAATGCTACTTTAGTAAACGAAGATCTACAAAAAAATATTGCCAATTTAGATTATATGCAAGGCTATGGTGTTGGCGAGCAACTAGCAGCATCTAATGGTCTCTTTGGTGTAGGTGCAAGAGAAGCAGAAACAGACGAAGAATATGCAGCAAGGATAGAAGCTTGGAAGAACCTACCAGGACCTCAAGCTCTATTAGTTGAAATTGCTAAACATAGGGCAATGTTAAACCCTGCTGGACAGCCACCACAGTTTAGGAACGGTACTAACGGATTTAGAGACTTTGGAACAGGTACACTGGCAGAACTACACAACCGTGAAGCAGTTGTTCCTGAAGATAGCAACGCTGGTAAGTTTTTAGCAAATGCAGATAAGATGCAAGCACAATTAAATTCATTGACAACTAATAATAATGGTGCTACAATTAATCAAGAAGGTGTCATAAATGCTATAAATCAATTAAATACTACTATGAGTAACACCGCTTCTATTTTAATGTCAATTGAAAAAAATAGTAAGAAACAAATATCTGCACTTGGATCCGTAGGATCGGTGTATTAAGGAAGCTAAATGAGTTGGAAAAAATATTTTACCCCAGTACCAACAGGAGATAACCCAAGCGGAACATTTTCTCCGCTGTCAGGATCTCGAGGATATATGCCCGGTCCTGCAGCAAGGAATTATAATTCACATCTTCCTGATGTTTATGTTGGTTCACCAAACCGTATTGAACGTTATGGTCAATACAATACAATGGACAGTGACTCAGAAGTAAATGCTGCTTTAGATATTCTTGCTGAGTTTTGTACACAAAAGAATGATCAGAACGGTACTAATTTTAAAATTGATTTTAGACAAAAGGCAACTAATTCAGAAGTAACAATTATATCACAGTATCTACAACAATGGTGTAAAATAAACAAGTTTGAAACTAGAATGTTTAGACTGTTACGCAATACATTTAAGTATGGTGATCAAATATTTGTTAGAGATCCAGAAACTAAAAAATTATTTCACGTTGACTGCGCTAACCTTACAAAAATTATTGTAAACGAAAGTGAAGGTAAAAGTCCTGAGCAGTATGTTGTTAAAGATATGAATCTTAACTTTAAAGATCTTGTTGCAACAACACCGCATCAAACTCAAGGTCAATTAAATAACGGCGGACAAGGCAGTTACCAAAGTTCTAGTGCAGGTAAAGGATATCTTGCAGGACAAAGTGCAGGACAAGCAGGCACAAGGTTCAGTAGAGAAGAAAGTGAAATAACAATTTCATCAGAACACATTTTGCATTTGAGTTTATCAGAAGGCTTAGACAACAACTATCCGTTTGGTAACAGTCTACTTGAAACTATTTTTAAAGTTTACAAACAAAAAGAATTACTCGAAGATGCTATTATTATCTATCGTGTACAACGTGCGCCAGAGCGCAGAGTATTCTACGTTGATGTGGGCAACATGCCTTCACACCTTGCTATGCAATTTGTTGAGCGTGTTAAAACGGAAATACATCAAAGACGTATCCCATCGGCGACAGGCGGCGGTCAGAATGTCATAGACAGTTCATATAATCCACTGTCAATCAACGAAGATTACTTTTTCCCACAAACTGCTGAAGGGCGTGGATCAAAAGTTGAAACACTACCAGGCGGAACTAACCTAGGAGAAATTGATGACCTTAGATATTTTACTAATAAGCTTGTACGTGGTTTACGAATTCCTAGCAGCTACTTGCCTACCGGCGCTGACGATTCAGCTAGCCAATACAATGACGGTAGAGTAGGTACTGCATACATACAAGAATTACGTTTTAATACATACTGTGAAAGACTGCAAGGTTTACTTGTAGAAGGTTTTGATCAAGAGTTTAAACGTTATGTATTAGAAAAGGGTGTAAACATTGATACGTCAATGTTTGATTTATCATTCCAGCCACCACAAAACTTTGCAGCATATAGACAAAGTGAAATTGATAATGCACGTATTCCTACATTTACACAAATGAGTGCTATACCTTATGTTTCAAATAGATTTGCAATGAAACGTTTCTTAGGAATGACAGACGAAGAAATTGCAGATAACGAACGTATGTGGCGTGAAGAAAATGACGAAGCTCTAGAGCAACCGCCTACTGACGCAACAGGTGAAATGCGTTCAGCAGGAGTTACTGGTGCTGGAATTGAAGGCGATTTAGCTGGAATTGAAGACGAAGCATTAGATACAGATATAGAAGCAGGCGGAGATACAACACCACCTGACACTGTTACAGGACAAGAGTTAGGTTCTGGAGCAGCAACAACGGACCAAACGGTATAAATACAATATGATACTTAGAGAACTATTTTATTTTGATCCAGACACTATTGAGCCTACAGAGGACAATAGGTATGAACCTCAGTATGACGAGTCACCTATTAAGAAAGGTGATACTCGCAAAACCAAATTAACATTACGCCAGATAAACAGAATACGTAAAGCAAGCGAACTACATAACAAAGAAGCAAAAGAAGAACTGCAATTTGTAAGACAAATGTATGGCATTGCTAACCAAGCTGAAGCTGGCATTTAATGGCAAAAATAGACAAGACTCAATATACAAAACAAGAATGGCGAGAAATTAGAAACCAACGCCGTATCCAAAAAGTTGTAGAAAAAAATAAAAAACTTGTCGAAACTAGTCACCGAAAAAATAAAAAAACTGCATTTGTATTAGGCAACGGCACTAGTCGTGCTACAATTGATCCTGCCGATCTTTGGCCATACGGTAAAACATACGGATGCAACGCATTATATAGATCTTTTGCACCCGACTTCCTTGTAGCAGTAGATGTAAAAATGATATTAGAAATTAATAAATCTAAATATCAACATACACATTCAGTATGGACTAATCCTAATAAAAGCTATTCTCACATCAAACATCTAAATTTTTTCTCTCCAAGTAAAGGATGGAGTAGTGGCCCGACAGCATTATGGTTAGCAAGTCAACATGGTTACGAAACAATTTATATTTTAGGGTTTGATTATAAAGGGTTAAAAGATAATACATCGTTTAATAACATATATGCAAGTACTATGAATTATAAAAAATCTACAGACGGACCTACTTTTTATGGGAATTGGATGCGCCAAACACGTAGTGTAATCCAAGAAAACAAAGATATTAACTATGTAAGAATAATAGCATCAGATAATTATTCACCCGACGAACTAAATACTTTTGACAATTATAACGAAGTTCTTGTTGAAGATTTCACGAAAATGTTCGAAATATCATAGTGCCAGCCGAAAACAGCCTGTTTTTGGCCTATTTCTGCATACTTTTTTCCGTATAGAGTAAATAGTATTGACAGCCTTACCCAACAGGGTAATACATTCATTTATAGGAGAAAACAATGGCAGATCAAAATAAATTTGAAGAAATGCTTGAGCGCCTTATCAACGAAGATAAAGCAGGTGCAGAAGAGCTTTTCCACGAGATTGTGGTAGAAAAATCACGTAACATATACGAAGGTTTACTAGAGTCAGATCTAGAAGATCTAGACGAAGCTGATGATGAAGCAGTAGACGAGTCAGATGACGAAGATCTAGACGAGTCAGATGATGAAGAAGTTGAAGAAGGATTCGACTTAGACGAATTTGAAGTTGAAGCAGACGACGAGCCAGAACTTCCAGGTATGGAAATGGGCGGCGACGAAGAAGGCGACGACGAAGGTGAAGAAGGTGACATGGAAGATCGTGTAATGGATCTTGAAGATGCGCTAGACGACCTAAAAGCAGAATTTGAAAAAATGATGGACGGCGACGACGAAGCTGGTGATGATGAAGAAGGCGGAGACGCAGTTGACGACATGATAGACGATGTTGAAGACGAAGCAATTGCTTTTGAATCAGACGAAGAAGTCGAAGAAGCAACTGACGAAGAAGTTGACGAAAGCAAAAAGTCAGCAGGCGAAACAATGCGCGAGTATGTTGAAAAAGTATCAGCTACAATGGGTGACACAGGTACTAACGGTACAAAGTCAGCAGTAGCAGGTAAAAATGACATGGGCGGCACAAGTGCTAATATTGCAAAAAATGCAGTAGCTGGTGATCCAGAAGCAGGCGCAGGTTCAACTGTAAAAGGTTCAGCACTAAGTGATACAAGTGCAAAAGAAGATTCGGCTGGTAACGTAAATGTTCCAGGCGGTAAAGCTGCTAAAGCAGGCAGCAATCAACCTGGCCACGGCGCTGAGAAAAAGGGCAAGCCAGAGACAGCAGCTAATAAAAAACCAACTATTGGCGGCTAAAAAAGACGTTAGGAACCAAACATGGCCAACTTTTTAAGAGAACATTTGACATTTGACCAAGCAGGCATGGTACTTGAGACCGCGGAAAACTCAAATGGAGGCAAAGATCTTTACCTAAAAGGTATTTGTATCCAGGGCGGAGTACGCAACGCTAACCAGCGTGTGTATCCTGTAAATGAGATTGGAAGGGCTGTCAAAACTCTCAATGATCAAATCAGCGAAGGTTTTAGTGTAATCGGCGAAGTTGACCACCCAGAGGGTCTTAACATTAACTTAGATCGTGTAAGTCATATGATCACAGATATGTGGATGGATGGCGATAACGGTTTCGGCAAAATGAAAATCTTACCAACCCCTATGGGACAGTTAGTTAAAACTATGTTAGAAGCAGGTGTTAAACTAGGTGTTTCCTCTAGGGGCTCTGGTGAAGTTGACGGTAACGGCAACGTTACTGGTTTTGAAATAATCACTGTGGACGTTGTGGCTCAACCCAGCGCCCCCGGTGCATATCCAACTCCGATATATGAACATATCATGAATACTCGTGGCGGGATGAAGGCATATGAATTAGCAGAGGCAACAAAAGAAGATGCAAAGGCACAAAAGTTTTTAAAGAATCAATTGGTTAATATAATCAATGGTCTCCAATAAACGAGGAGAATAATATGTTGGACGCATTAAAATCACTCTTCGAAAGCGATGCACTTACAGATGATGTAAAAGCAGAACTTCAAGAAGCATGGGAAGCTAAAATCGGTGAAAACCGTAAAGCAGTCACTGCGGAACTTCGTGAGGAGTTTGCTCAAAAGTACGAGCATGACAAGCAAACAATGGTGGAAGCTATTGACAAGTTGCTTGAGGAACGTCTAGCTGAAGAAATTTCAGAATTTGCAGAAGATCGTCAGCAGTTAGCTGAAGCAAAAGCGAAGTATGCTATTGCTATGCGTGAAAACGCAGACCTTATGCAAGGTTTTGTTATGGAACAGCTTAAAACAGAAGTTTCCGAACTACACGAAGAACGCAAAGCAATGGCTGTACAGCATGCTAAACTTGAAGATTTTGTTGTTGAAGCATTATCTAAAGAAATTGCAGAGTTCCACGAAGATAAACAAGACTTAGCTGAAACGAAAGTACGATTAGTACGTGAAGCTAAGGAACACTTCGCTAAGGTCAAAACAGACTTTATCGAAAGAAGTGCAATAGCAGTATCAGAAACAGTTGACAAAGCTCTACGTAGCGAAATACATCAACTTAAAGAAGATATTGATGAAGCAAGACAGAACGACTTTGGTCGTAAGTTATTTGAAGCATTCGCAAGTGAATACACAAGTAGCTATCTAAACGAAAACTCAGAAACATCTAAACTTTTAAAAGTTGTCGATGCAAAGAACAAGCAGATTAGTGAAGCAAAAGTTGCTGCTAAGAAAGCTATTGAAATTGCAGAAGCACAGCAAAATAAAAATAAAGTACTTTCTGAATCAGTTCGCAGAGAGAAAATTATGACAGATCTAGTTGCTCCTTTATCAAAGGATCAGCGCGATATCATGACAGACTTACTGGAAAGTGTACAAACTGACAGATTAAATAAATCTTTCAATAAGTACCTACCATCAGTTATTGACGGCAACGGACCAGCGAAGCGCAAGGCAGTCTTATCAGAGGCAAAAGAAATTACAGGCAACAGAACACAAGAAAAAACTATGACACCAAAAGCAGACGATTCTAATGTATTAGACTTACGCCGTCTTGCTGGATTAAATTAAGGAGATTATGATGTCAGAACTATTAGAAAGTCGCTGGACAGACACAAAGACTGCTCTTCTTGAAGGCCTAGACGGTAACAAGAAGTCAGTAATGGCTGCCACACTAGAAAACACTCGCAAGTATCTTTCAGAAGCTGCAACAGCGGGTGCAACAAGCGCAGGTAACGTAGCAACACTTAACCGTGTTATCCTACCAGTTATCAGACGTGTTATGCCAACTGTTATTGCTAACGAGTTAGTAGGTGTACAACCTATGACTGGTCCAGTTGGTCAGATTCACACACTACGTGTACGTTACGCAGATGCTTTTAACAGCACCAACGGAACAGACACAGCAGCTGGTGATGAAGCACTAAGCCCATTCAAAATTGCTGAAGGTTACTCAGGTGCCGCAGCAGACGACAGGGCAGCAGCCACAAGCGCATTAGAAGGCGCGGCAGGCAACAGAATGAGCATTCAGATCTTAAAGCAGACTGTTGAAGCTAAATCACGTAAGCTATCAGCACGTTGGACCTTTGAGGCAGCTCAAGATGCACAGTCACAGCATGGTATTGATGTTGAAGCAGAAATTATGGCTGCTCTAGCACAAGAAATTACAGCTGAAATTGATCAAGAAGTATTAGCTTCTTTAGGTTCACTAGCAGGATCTGCTGCTGAAACTTATGACCAATCAGCAGTAAGTGGCACAGCTACTTTCGTAGGTGATGAGCATGCTGCATTAGCAGTACAAATCAACCGCGTAAGTAACTTGATTGCACAGCGTACACGTAGAGGCGCAGGTAACTGGGCAGTGGTATCACCATTCGCACTAACTATCCTACAGTCTGCTACAACTTCAGCGTTCGCAAGAACAACAGAAGGTACATTCGAAGCACCAACTAACACTAAAATGGTTGGTACATTGAACAATGCAATGAAAGTATATGTAAACACATATGCAGCAGACGATGCAGCAGTACTAATCGGCTACAAAGGTTCAAGCGAATCAGATGCAGCGGCATTCTATTGCCCATACATCCCGCTAATGAGCTCAGGCGTTGTGCTTGACCCAACATCATTCGAACCAACAGTGTCATT
>Ga0102812_10002918_pt1 | contig 11296 bp, 6 predicted proteins | sample ColrivemetaGS713_FD_79334 | JGI IMG/M metagenome (GOLD analysis project Ga0102812, IMG submission 79334) | Estuarine microbial communities from the Columbia River estuary - Flood tide ETM metaG S.713 | ecosystem: Environmental > Aquatic > Marine > Intertidal zone > Estuary | place: USA: Columbia... | reverse complement strand
TTGAGGGCGAGCTGATCGTACCAACACGATCATACGATGAGAGTCAAAGTCAAAGTCGGAGATCGGAAGTTGGAGGTCGGAAGTATTTGTATTCCTTTAGTAGGGAAATCTCTCCTCTTTCATTCACGTGTGTCTAAAACTTCTGACTTCCTCCCGATGGCTCGGGATCCCACTTCCGACTTCCGCTTTCCGCTTTCCCACTTCCGACTTCGGAAAAGCCCCCAATCGTACCAGTGCGATCATACGATAAGCGCTAAAAAATCCCCCCTCTTAAACACCTTCCTCTACAACAATTTAAAAAATACCCATAAAATCATATCTTCGGACCTTAATCTTTCGAACTAGAGAAGCATGAGTAAGCCCACTATCCACATCGGCCCAGCGCCTTTACACTTTTCCAACGACCAGGTAGCTGGTGAATTCGTCACTCGTGACGGAACTGAATACTATAAAATTAGCCATTACGATCAAATGCCGCCCTTTTTTATCAGCGTGGTGAGTGATGATGATCATTGGCTTTATATCTCCAGTAAAGGGGGGCTGTCAGCTGGCCGAAAAAATCCGGAGAATGCCTTGTTTCCTTACTATACGGATGATAAAATCCACGATAGTGGAGAGCTTACCGGTAGCAAAACGATCCTGCTGGTGGAGGCCGATAATAAGACTTTTCTCTGGGAACCTTTCTCCGAACGCTACGAAGGCGCCTATAAAGTCAGCCGCAATCTTTACAAGAACATCTGCGGAAATCAGCTGATCTTTGAAGAAGAAAACCACGAGCTGGGACTTACTTTTTCCTACGGGTGGTACAATAGCAAGCAGTATGGCTTCGTGAAAAAATCGCGTCTGGAAGGTAATGGTAAAGCGTCCGTCAAGGTCCGGATACTGGATGGTATGCAGAATCTGTTGCCCTACGGCATCGACCTTAAGATGCAAACCGAGCGGAGTACGTTGCTGGATGCTTACAAGAAAAACGAATTGCTAACGCCCTCTGGATTAGGACTTTTCTTGCTGAGTTCTATCCCGGTGGATAAAGCCGAACCGAGCGAATCACTGCAGGCCACGACCGTCTGGTCCACGGGCATGGATGCAAAGACGCACCTGCTCTGCTCACGGCAACTTGAAGACTTCCGCCAGGGGCAGACACTGACCAACGAAACCGACATTCGTGCTGAGCGGGGTGGTTACTTTGTCGAGGGTTCCCTGTCGCTGAAAAAAGGGGAAAGTAAGACCTGGTATTTTGTTGCAGAGATCAACCAGGGCCCTTCAAAGGTAGTAGCACTGGCCGATTGGATCAGTCTGGATGCCGGTTTGTCTACTGCGTTGGAAGCTGATATCGCTGCCGGTACAGAGCACCTGACCCAGATTGTCGCTAATGCGGATGGTTTGCAACTTACGAGTGATAAATTACTGACAGCCCGGCATTTTGGCAACGTCTTGTTCAACGTAATGCGGGGTGGTATTTTTGATGAGAATTACCTCGTCACCAAAAGAGACCTGCTCTCTTTTGTGATCCATTATAACAAAACAGTAGCGACCAAGCACCAGTCGTTTTTACAAAGTTTGCCAACGACTTTTGTGTATTCCGACCTAATCGGTAAGGCTGCTCAACAGGGAGATGCCCAGTTGCATCGCCTTTGTCTGGAATATTTGCCCCTCACGTTCAGTCGCCGCCATGGCGACCCCAGCCGACCGTGGAATCGATTCTCCATTGAATTACTGGAACCGTCCGGCGAAAAGAAACTCTACTACGAAGGCAACTGGCGCGATATCTTCCAAAACTGGGAAGGTCTGGCCTTGTCCTACCCCCGCTTCCTGGAAGGGATGATCAGCAAATTCGTCAATGCCTCCACGCCTGATGGTTACAACCCTTACCGGGTCACCCGCAACGGCATCGATTGGGAAGTCATCGAAGAAGATGATCCCTGGTCTTATATCGGCTACTGGGGCGATCACCAGATCATCTACTTACTCAAGCTGTTGGAACTTTCTCAGTCGCATCATCCTGATGCGCTTGCAAAGATGCTCACCCAGCCCTTGTTTGCTTACGCCAACGTACCTTACCGGATTCGGAGTTACGAGAAGTTGCTGGCCGACCCCCAGGATACCGTTGATTTTGACCATCAGCTGGAAGAAGAAATTGGCCACCGGGTAGCAGCGCTAGGAGCTGACGGGAAGTTGGTTTGGAACAAAAAAGGCGAGGTGTTTTTGGTCAACCTTACGGAAAAACTATTGGTGACCTTACTGGCAAAGTTGTCCAACTTTATCCCCGAAGGTGGGATCTGGCTCAACACCCAACGCCCGGAATGGAACGATGCCAACAACGCCCTCGTGGGTAGCGGCGTATCCATGGTGACGCTCTTTTACATCCGCCGCTTTGTGACTTTCTGCCAATCGCTTTTTGGACAATTAGCACAAGATGAAGTGACGGTCTCAAAAGAAGTCGCCGAGTTACTCGCGGCTATTGGCAATACCTTCAAGCAACACAAAAGCCACTTGTCTGGCCCGATGAATAATGTACAACGTCGCCAGATTGTCGATGAACTGGGCCTTGCCGGCGAAGCTTACCGGAAGCAGGTGTACAAAGGCTTTTCGGAAAAGAACGGCTCGCTCAGTCGGACCGACATAAGGACCTTCCTAAGCGATGTGCTTGCCTTCACCGATCATACGATCAAAGCCAACGAACGCCCGGATAAGCTTTACCATTCCTACAATCTGATGAGTGTGAAAGCCGATGGCGGTATTGCCATCCGTCACCTTTACGAAATGCTGGAAGGGCAGGTCGCCGTGCTGAGTGCTGGCGTGTTGTCTACGAAGGAAGTATTGGAACTCTTGCGTGCCTTACGCGAAAGTGACCTTTATCGTGCCGATCAGCACAGCTATATCTTGTATCCCGATCGTCAGCTCCCGCGCTTTGAGGTGAAGAATACGATCCCGGCAGCCGCTGTGGAGGAGTCTGTTTTGCTCAGTCAGATGGTCGCCAAAGGAGATCACCGCCTGATTGAACAGGATGTTAGGGGAGATTACCACTTCAACGGAAGTTTCAATAACCAAAAAGATATCGAACGCGTGCTGGCTACCTTAGCGGGAGGCGAGTACGGGGATTTACCCCAAAAGGAAGCAGCCCATATCCTGGCTGCTTTTGAGACGGTTTTTGATCATCAATCCTTTACGGGGCGGTCAGGGACTTTCTTTGGTTACGAAGGACTGGGTTCCATTTACTGGCACATGGTATCCAAGCTCTTGCTAGCCGTGGAGGAAAATTGCTGGCAGGCCATGAAGGCGGGCGAAGACAAGGATCTGGTCAAGGAGCTGATCGAACATTATTATGATATTCGAGCCGGCCTTGGTACGCACAAGACGCCCGAAAATTACGGTGCTTTCCCAATGGATCCTTACTCCCACACCCCCGGCAATGCGGGTGCCCAACAGCCCGGCATGACCGGACAGGTGAAAGAAGACATCCTTTCCCGTTTTGGCGAGTTGGGAATTTTCGTCGAGGATGGCCGCATCGAATGCCGCTCCGACCTATTGCAAACTTCCGAGTTTTTGACCACTCCGGAAACCTTCACTTACGTGGATGTCAATGGAGAGACGCAGGACATCAAGCTGTTAAAAAACACCCTGGCCTTCACGTATTGCCAGGTACCTTTTGTGTACCAACTAGCGGATAAAGCTTCGCTGAAAATCCACACGCAGGATGGTAAGATCTTCGAGTCAGCAGGTGCCCGCCTGAACCAGGAATGGAGCGACAAAATAATGGACAGAACGGGGGATGTGATCAGGGTAGAGGTAGGCTTGGCCGGGATTTAGGGAGTGCTCGTCCCGATACCTCGGGTTCGCGGGGGTGCTCGTTCCTCGCGGTAGTGCTGCGCTGCGCTTGCGGTAGTGCTCTCCGACCTTTCGTCGGGAGAGCGGTTGGTGTTCGCTATAGCACATGATAAAACAAGGGGCGTATTAATACCCTTCATTGTGAAAGGGTGAATCCTGAGAAATAAATGGCTAAATATTTAGTGCCAACCGATTTTACGCTGGTCAAGAGACCAGCAGGATATAATCCAGACAAGTCGGGATAGTCAGGAGACTACAATGTGCCTTGATTTGTTTAGCTTGTAAACTTATGCGGTGGCCCTAGCCCGAAAAGATGTCATACCGACTACGTCGGCAACAGCCGCGTTATACGCGAGTCCCGAGGTATCGGGACGAGCACAACCCCGATTCCGATTTATCGGATGAGCACAACCGCGAGGAACGAGCACCCCCGCAAGCGCAGCGCAGCACCCCCGCGATCCCGAGGTATCGGGAGAGCACATAAATCTAACAAAATGAACCCTCAACTTCCCCACCTCTCAAAACTCATCCTACCCTCGCTGCTGACACTGCGCCGAGGGATAAAGATCCCGTCCGCCGGTATTGCGCTAGAGCGTGCTTACGACGGGGTGATGATTAACCAGGCGGCGCTACAAAAGTATGTGGCGATGATGGGCTGGTCCCAACAGGCTCCCTTCGCCTATTTATACATCCTGGCGCAAAGGGCGCAGACCGCGCTGATGCTGGACAGCGCCTTCACGATTGCCATTCCCGGTTTGGTACACCTGAGTAATCAGTTGGAGCAATTGGCTGATTATGAGGTAGGACAGCCCTTTCGGATGGAGGTGTTCGGCAAGGTGCCTTATAAAGAGGATGGTCACCTGATCATTACATTTATCGTCGATTTTTTCCAAGCTGGTGCCAAGGTAGCTACTTGTACCAGTGTGTATCTCGCCAAGCGCAAGCGTAAGCAACCCCGCTTCCGCAGCGCTAAAGTGTCGGAAGTATTTGGCGAGAATACCCCCGTTTGGCAGGAGGAATGGGAGGTGCCTGCCCGTTTGGGCAAACAGTACGCCAAGGCTTCCGGAGACATAAACCCTATCCATACTTCTACCCTGGTGGCGAAAGTGATGGGGTTCCCGAGCCGCATTTTACACGGATGGTACAGCGCTGGCCGCGCATTAAAATCCGCAGAAACTTTTTTGGGCCAACCCGCTAAAGCTATTGCAGTTGACTTCAAAACGCCAGTATATTTACCAAGTAAGCAAGTTTTGAAGCTATGGCAGACAGGGGAGGAGGTCGCCTTCCAGTTGAGCGATAGCAAAACGGGCCGCTTGACGATGCAGGGAACGATGTTTTAGTGGTACTTGGTAGGAGGTACTTCGTACAAGGTATTTACAGAACCTTCCCTCTGGTCATCAGAGTTCTTCCTTCGGTTCTAAGGGACGGAAAAAAACAAGTGGAACAACTTTCTATTTTTTGAAATTTTCTAAACAACTGACTGAAAGCCTGTCTGCCTTGTGGCGAGCAGGCAGGAAAGTTGTGTGGAAATTTCCTAAAATCTCCGAAGAAAGTTGTTAGATTTATTTCCGTCAACTTTGAGGAGCTTGCGACGATCAGCGAAGCTAAACTACTAATGTATTTGAATGACCTAAATCGAAAACCCTACCAAGTACCAAGTACCTTGTACTAAGTACCGTGAGGTTTGATTCAAATCATCACCCTAATAGGCATTTTGCTCAAACCTCACACATAACCCATATTTATGAAAAAGAATAGCCGTACCCCTCTATTCGCAACCGTCCGCAAGGCTTTTGCCCTGGCCTTGCAGGCCGAAAAATTGGACACTGATACCGCCGAAGTCATTGATCAGGCTAGAGAAGCTGCCCTGGGGCGGCGGAAGTTTTTAGAAAATACGGGAAAAGTTCTTCTCGGCGGTGCCGTACTTCCTGGCGTGCTCTTGGCCAAGCAGTCGCCATTGCTGCTGCGTCCGAATATCGGCGGTGATCCGCCCAAAATAGCCATCGTCGGCGGTGGTATCGCCGGGCTGAACGCGCTCCACACCTTGCGCAAAGCAGGCCTAAACGCCACCCTTTACGAAGCTACCAAGCGCATCGGCGGCAGGATGTTCACGGTGCAGGAAGCCATGGGGCCGGGCACCTGGACGGAGTTCGGCGGAGAGTTTATTGACACTAACCACGCCGATATGTGGGCCCTGGCCCGCGAGTTTGACCTGGAATTGGTAGATTTTGAGCAGGCCAGTGAAGCCGCCCTCGAAAAGGAGGCTTTCTTCTTCGAAGGCCAGCACCGCAGTCTGGAAGAAGTAGTGACGGAATTTCGCGCCTTCGCCCCCCGCATGCAAGCCGATATGGATCTTTTGGAAGAAGAGGATATCAGCTACGAAGATGGAAGCCCCTACGTGAAGAAGCTTGACAAAATGAGCCTCTCCAAGTATTTGAAGAAAATCGGTGCCTCCGGTTGGATCAAACGCTTCATTGAGGTGGCCTACGAATCGGAGTATGGCCTTTCGCCCAAGGTGCAATCCAGCCTCAATCTCACCCTCCTTATTTCGGCCGATACCAGCAACGACAAGCTCTCCCTCTTTGGCGAAAGCGACGAACGCTACAAGGTAGCTGGCGGAAACCAACGGATCACCGATGCCCTGGCGGCGAAGTATGAGGATGCGATTGAATTAGACCGCCCCCTGGAATCCATCCGAGAGCAGGGCACGCGCTACCAGCTGTTCTTTGGCGGAATGCAGGAAGATGTTTTTGCCGATTTTGTCATCCTGGCCCTTCCTTTTACCCGACTGCGGATGATCGACTTCCCCATTGAAATGCCGAAAGTCAAGCGGATGTGTATTGATAAAGTAGGCTACGGCACCAACGCCAAGCTGATGCTGGGCATGAAGTCGCACTTCTGGCGGGAGCAAGGTTATTCCGGCCTCGTCTACAGCGACAACGGCATCCCCAATGGCTGGGACAATGCCCAACTGCAAAATGCACCCTCGGCTACGGGCGGCCTGTCGATTCTTTTTGGTGGCCCCTCGGGCGTCGCGTTGGGCACCGGGAGCGTAGAGGAACAAAAGAACAAATACCTGCCCCTGTGGGAACAGATTTACCCTGGTGCCAGCGAGCACTTCAATGGCAAAGCGGCCCGGATGCACTGGCCTACTTACGAGTACAATCTGGGCAGCTACATCTGCTACACCAAGGGCCAGTTTACCAAGATTTCCGGCGCGGAACAGCTGCCAATAGGGCGCATCTACTTTGCCGGAGAACACTGCGGCGGCGATTTTGCGGGCTACATGAACGGTGCTGCCCTAAGCGGGCGGGAAGCCGCCGAGGCTATACTCAAGGTAATGGATTAAAGAAATACCGATATAAGTACTATCTTTCCAGCTAGCTGTTCTGCACCTAAGAGAAAGATTAGTCACTTCCTAATCGTTTACTATCCCTCTACCCTCTACTCTGAGATCGCGAAGCAGATCGCATCCAACTACGGACTTTTGCTGGAAGTCCAGCTGAGGCACGGCGTTTTTCATGCGACTTCCCAACAAAATCACCTAAAAATGAAGCACCAAAATCATCGTAATTTCGGATTTCTCTTTATCGTGCTTGCCCTTGGCTGGGCGGGCTGTGCTGCCAGTTATCACCCTATTCAACCGGATACGTTAGCGTTTGCTGCCCTGCCCGATAGTTTGGCCCAACTGCCGGTGAACTTTGCGTTTCGCTACCATGTCCTGAAGGATGCGGGGAATCGGAAATATGCTAAAAAGGAGAAGCGTCATGGGATCAGTCTCCTGGCCTTACGGATTGTCAACGATGGGCCAGATACCTTATCTTTTCCGCAAGATTTTTACGTCTTAGGCCCCAGTGGGCAGGTGAATATTCTGTGGGCGGATATGGTATACGACCGCTTGCTTCAAGATAAATTTCAACAAAAAGCAGGTTTAGAGGTGCCCATAGGACGAGGGTTTGGTGATGCCGTTGTCAACAATGCGGGCTTAGGAATAAAACGATCAATAGAAAGGTCCGCTAATGAGAAATTTGGACAGGAACTGGACAGTTTCTATCTCGCGCCCTGCTACATCGCCCCCGGTACCACAATGGTAGGACTGGTGGGCTTAAAGGTGGAAAAAGATACCTACTTGAGGTTTGGGGTGAAGGAATAAGTACGTTCGGTTTAATCATCGGCAATATTCAAATCTACCTTTGGTTATTCCTCGAATTTTATTATATTTCCCGTAGAGCACTTTTACACATCTTTCTTTATTACTATTTATGTCAAAAATCAACTTTGCCGGCTATGATACCGGTGGCTTCTTCGATGAAATGATCTCGGAGCAGGGGGAGGTTCGTCCGCATTATGCTCGCTTTAAAGAGCGCATGCAGAAAATGGACTGGAAAAAACTTAATGCACTGCGTTTTGCTACCGATAGAGCCCAGCTATCCATGGGCATGACTTTTAATGTATACAGCGACAACCAGGGATCTGAAAGAATTCTCCCCCTCGATATTATTCCCCGCATTATCAGTGGGGAGGATTGGGAGGAAATGGAAAAAGGTTTGCGCCAACGAATCGTCGCGTTGAACCTGTTTATTGACGATCTGTACCACGAGCAAAAGATTCTTAAAGACAAGGTCATTCCCACTGACCTGGTCATGTCTAGTGCTACCTTCCTCAAAGCGTGTGTTGGACTTAATCCTCCCCAAAAAGTATGGTGCCACATTACCGGTAGTGATCTGATTCGTGGAGGCGATGGCAAATTTTACGTACTCGAAGATAACCTCCGCTGCCCTTCGGGCGTGTCGTATATGCTCGAAAATCGGGAAATACTGAAAAGAACGCTGCCCGATATTTTTGAAAAACTGAGCGTTCGTCCGGTATCCGATTACTCGCACTTGTTGCGCGATACTTTAGAGTCGTTGGTGCCTGATCGGGAGCAGCCGACGATTGTGGTGCTCACGCCGGGCGCATACAATTCTGCCTACTTTGAGCACGCTTACCTCGCCCAGCAGATGGGAGCCGAACTGGTGGAAGGGCGTGATCTGGTCGTACAAAATGATATGGTCTACATGCTGACGACGAAAGGCCTGCAAAAGGTTGATGTCATCTATCGGCGAGTCGATGATGACTATATTGATCCTCTCGTCTTCAATAAAGATTCGCTACTTGGCACAAAAGGCCTTTTCGGCGCTTACCTCAAAGGCAACGTCGTGCTGGTAAATGCTCCGGGGACGGGTGTGGCGGATGATAAGGCTGTTTATGCTTACGTTCCAAAAATCATCAAGTACTATCTGGGCGAAGATATGCTCTTGCCCAATGTGGAAACCTACATCTGTGCCGACCCCAAGGAGTGCGCCCACGTTATTGAGAATATCGCCGATTTGGTGATCAAACAAACGGATGCCTCCGGTGGTTACGGCATGTTGATTGGTCCGAAGTCTACCAAAGCAGAACAGGAAGAGTTTGTACGTAAGATCAAGGCCAATCCGCGGAATTACATCGCGCAGCCCATGATCAGCCTTTCGAGGGTACCCACGCTGGTTGATGAGGGCATTGAAGGTCGCCACGTTGACTTGCGGCCCTACATCCTGTACGGTAAAGAGATCAAGATCATCCCCGGCGCACTCACGCGAGTGGCGTTGAAGAAAGGGTCATTGGTCGTTAATTCATCACAAGGAGGCGGTAGCAAGGATACCTGGGTCTTGAATAAATAAGAACAGCACAAAAACAAATTGGCACTTTCATTTTCAAAATAGGCAACTAAACGATTCATTTCAAGTGTGTTGTCTATTTGGAAAATTTGAAGAAATGACAATTTGTTTTTTGCGCAATACAAGGGAATATGTTAAATAGAGTTGCAAATACTATTTATTGGATGAATCGTTACATCGAGCGGGCCGAAAATTATGCCCGTTTTTTAGATGTCAACTTTAACTTGGCTTTGGAGATGCCGCCGTCGGTGGCGGAACAATGGCAGCCGCTGGTCGTCGCTACTGGCGATTGGGATGTGTACACTGAGCGTTATGGCGAGCCAGAAAAGAATCAGGTGATTTATTTCATGGGTTTCGATCCCGAAAATCCGAATTCCATCTTTTCCTGTATCAACTACGCCAGGGAAAACGCTCGCTCCGTGCGCTCGGAAATAACGAAGGAAATTTGGGAACAGATTAATTATTTGTACTACTTCGTCAAAAAAGGGAATGAAAAAGAGAAGTGGAAAAAGAAAGATCCGCGCAAATTTTTCCGAAAAATAAAAGACGGTTGTCAGTTGCTTTACGGTATGTACGACGCCACCATTTCGCGGAATGAAGGCTGGCATTTCGCCAAGATGGGCCGCCTGATTGAGCGGGCGGATAAGACCTCAAGGGTGCTGGATGTCAAATATCATTTCATCGTTTCTACCCCACAGGTATTGGGCTCGCCGCTGGATATGGTGCAGTGGGTGGCTTTGCTAAAATCCGTAACGGCTTATGATATGTACCGCAAAACGAATGGTAAACTGACGCCGTTGGGCATTGCGGCGTACTTGCTGCTTGATCCTGAGTTTCCGCGGTCGATGTACAAGTGTCTGGTTCAGGCGGAGCGTTCCCTGCTTTGCATTACCGAAGATCAGGAGCATCCTGCGACGAAGGAATTGAGCCGGATGCGTACAGCGATGGAACAGACCAACATCGAGGAAATATTTACGAGAGGACTACACGAATACATTGATCAGTTTCAGAAAGATTTAAACGTGGCTTCTTCGCTAATTTTCACTTCCTTTGGAGCTGTAAATAGCATTATACAAGAAACTTCAAGTCAAAACCAATAAATGACCTATTGCCTCGGCATCAAAACCAAAACGGGTTTCATCGGCATTGCCGATACCCGTATCACCTCCGGTAGTTCTACCGGGAGCGCTAAAAAAGTCTTTACCGTTAATGAAGATCGGCACTCTTTTTTTATCATGACTTCGGGGCTTCGTTCGGTGCGTGATAAAGCGATGACCTATTTTAAGGAAACCCTGGAAGAGCGGGAGGAACCCTTCAATAAACTCTACAAGATTGTTAATGCTTTTGCCAAAGAAGTGAAGCAGGTAGCGATAGAGGACAAAAAATCTCTCCGGGAAGGAGGGCTGGATTTCAACCTCTTCACGATCATTGGCGGCCAACTGGAAAATGATGAGGAGCACAAAATTTACCTGCTTTATCCCGAGGGAAATTGGGTAGAAGTAGCCGATGGTTCGCCCTTTGTCATCATCGGCAACAACGGCTACGGGAAACCCATTCTGGATCGGGTGATCAAGTACAACTCTTCTTTAAGGTTTGCCCTCAAGGCAGGTTTCCTTTCTTTCGATGCGACCAGGATCAGTGCCAACGATGTGGATTATCCGATTGATGTTTTGTATTACGAAAAGGATTCTTTCAAGATCATTGAAAAGCGTTACAAGAGGGAAGAGCTTACGGCAATGTCACGTGAATGGAATAAGGATCTCATTACT
>Ga0102812_10002917_pt1 | contig 11302 bp, 20 predicted proteins | sample ColrivemetaGS713_FD_79334 | JGI IMG/M metagenome (GOLD analysis project Ga0102812, IMG submission 79334) | Estuarine microbial communities from the Columbia River estuary - Flood tide ETM metaG S.713 | ecosystem: Environmental > Aquatic > Marine > Intertidal zone > Estuary | place: USA... | reverse complement strand
TGGTTTCTTTTTGTGTGAGTAAACAGACACGTCTGTTAACATATTAAGCCAACGATTTGTTGTTCGGGTTGGCCATCCGGCATTTGTGACATATAGCCCATCAGGCCGGTGTTGGGCTATCAGGTTGCCGAATAGGTAGAGCGATTGGCCGTCCGTTTGGCCGTTCCCTTGTTTCTTCTTTTTGCCCTGAAGGAAGGCTTCGATTACTGCGTTCATGTGGATAGATGTTTAAAAAGTGAAATAATTGTACTAGCTCAGTCTCGTCTTTTGCCGTCTTGAGCGGTGTGCGGAATTTAAGATACCAATAGGTACCGAAGTTGTTCCATGTCATCTCGTCCGTGAACTGGGACTCTAAATACATGCGGAACTTCTCGCGATTTAGGCAGACTAACTGCCTGATTGTCGAGTTTTTGTTCCATCGTTGCGACTTGATTGAGTCGTTTAATAATTGCCTGTAGCGTAATTTTAATTTTTCCATCGTATAACTTTTTTAGGCTTTAAAGTTATACAACTTTTTTTAATGATTGTCGGTTTAGTGCAAAAAACAATGTCAAGATTGATTGTTTTATGTCAAGATTTAGGGTGTTTATGTCGGAATTATGTCAAGTTTTTCCCGTCAAATAAGGAAAATGTCGAAATGTTAAGTTTTTTCTTATTTATGTAGAAAAAAAAATAATAGTATAACTTATAAGTATATATATAATATAGGCTTTTTTTTCTGCCACTATGGGGAAAATCTCGTCATCTTGACATAAAAGGGGGTTAAATGATTGTGAATCAAATAGTTACGCTTAAAAAAGTTGACATAAAGTTGACATAGCGCGTCATATCTTGACATTTGGTGCTGATAATCAGGCACTTAGTTGACATACTCCTTTATATAGTAGTTCACTAGTTCTTTCAGGTCTAATGAATTGGTATACTGACTGCATTGAGTGGCATATCGGCCGTTTGGTTTAACGATTACGTTGCCGTCAGCGAGCCATTGCTTTAATCTGCTGCTAAGTCCCATGGTTGTAAATTTTTAAAGTTGATCAAGTACTCTTTCTTCAGCGTTGAAACGATGAACTGAGCGAGCTTCTTGTTGGTCTTCTCGTTTGTCAGGTCGTTGTCACCGATTGAGCGGACAACGTCGCGTGGATGCATCTGAAGGATGCGGTTGCAGAACTTTACGTCCTGACCTAAATAGAAACGTTTGTTCCGGTAGATTAATGTCCAATAGTGGGCAAACCCGTAGTGTTGTGTGATTACGATTTTCATGGCTTAATAATAAATACTTGGTTTGACATTGGGCATTGTACTGCAATTGTGGTGTCAGTTACATTGCCGATTACTTTGTAGTCGCCTGTTAGGACGAACTGCCGACCGCTCACTATGAGGGTCTCTTTGTTGGATAGCTTTATCATGGGACTGGTTTTAAAGTTCGTATTCGTTACCTTCTGCATCGTAGTAGCAGTCGTCGTCAATTTCTTCCCATTCGGTGTAGTAGTATGCATCATCCTTGTATGCTTCCTTTAGACTTTCATAGCCATACTCTTTAGCGATTAGTAATGCGCTTTCATAATCGCATGCATATTTCTCACCATCGCCAAAGCAAAAGCCCTCGTTAATGCCACGCCCAGTAACATCGCATCGTCTTGCAAATTTCTCCATGATTACCATTGGTTTAAGTTTCTAGTTCTACTCTTATTATTCTTCCAAGCATCTTCACACAGTGCTCTCGTCAACTCATCTTGAATGTCACGTATACCACCAATTCCATGGTATGAACCATATCTATCTCCATAGGTGCTAACTCTCACGATTTGGTCTTCCTTTAGGTACTCAAGCGCCTCTTTAGTTCGGTCGCCAAAGACTCTGTAAACGTCCATTGTTTTGAGTTGACCATATCCATCTGCATGCGCATTGGCTACGTAGTTTACTAATGATTGTTTGATGTGTTCTTTGATTGGTTCCATGATTTCTAGTTATTTAATTGTCCATACTTCATCGAACTCGTAGCCGAACTTGGCTTCCATGTAGCTGATGTAATTGTCTAAGTGTGCTTCGCTTTGCACCTCTTTTGTCACATAGGTGACCTTGAGCCACCTATTGACGAACTTAATCTTGAATTTCATATTGACATGCCCGTTGCTTGGTTTGTGACTACTTTGTACAAGGCGAATGCGATTGCAATGCCTACTGAACTTGCCATGCATATTTGGATGGCCTTTGCGATAATGATTAGTGCTTTCATATTTGTTTGTTTTAATTGGTTAAGACATGGGCATGAGCCCATGTTTCGACTATTGAAGTGCTCATCAGTTAACCTTCTGTGGATGCAATCTCCAAAAGTCGTCTGCACTTAAAATTGTCTCAGGGTAAACAACCACCCAACCATTGTTGGTGTATTGAGTCTTGTGTAGCTTATACCGGATGTCCTGACGTCCGTTGTTACCTTTGATTTGGTCAACTACCACCAAACTCCCGTTGATGATAGCTTTGAATGTTTGTAGTGTTGTCATGCGTATGTATATTTTATTTTCTTAAGTGCTTCTAAAAGCATTTCAAATGCCTTTACTTGATTTTCTAATTCTACCATATCTACAAAAGAATCTTCGTAGTAACCTTCAATGTCAAAATGCATTGAGTCATGGTATTCTTCAGTAAGCTCTAGCAACTCATCCTTAAGTTGACTATACTTTTCTAGGTATTCTATTTTACTATACATGATTATCTATATTTAAAAGGGATTAATAATTTGCGAGTCTTAACTAACACGCCTTCCTGAAAAAAGCCAATTATCTCATAACGGCCTTCGATTCTAATTACTCTTGTTTCCATGATATTAACTATTAATTTGTTCGAAAATTTCTTCAACTGATTGCAACACATAATTCGTTTCAACCATTCCTCCGCGAGACCGAATTCTTGTATAACCATCAAAAGGTTTAGCATCTATGATTGATTCAACACCAATCAATATTTCTTCATGATTTGTGTTTGTTAATTTGATTACTGCTTTCATGATTTCTATGTATTAAAGTTAGTGGTGCAGTGAGTATCGCTCTCATTAATTAGTCATTCTAACTGCACCTAATGCTTGCATGCCACGTGAAACTGCATGCCCTCTTTTAATCCGTGAAGCCTTTTACCTTTCGCGCTTCCGTTCCGACATGCGACCACCTGAGTAATGTATCGCATGCCCTAGGCTCGTCCTAGATTTGTGCTATCGTATTGGCCTCAGCACCGCTTATGGCCTCAAATAATATCGTATGTCAATGAACTTAGCTTAGAGCTAGTGTAGCAGACTTACCTTTGAACCACTTAAGCCTTGTGAACTCCCCGAAGGGCACTTAGCTAAGCTTTATCGTTTCGGTCACCTTTAGTATACTGATTCGTCATCGTAACGCCTGAAGGCTTGCTATATATTCGACACTAGCTTGGAACTTATTACCACCGCCTCGCCCTACTTATTACTTTCACCTTGTCACAATGCAGAGGACTAAGTATTGGTCAATGGTCACCGATGTATAGTGTCTTATTTCAATTGTTGTTAGCTCGTTTGCTTGATACAAATATACGGCAAGTTTTTAAATGTGCAATACTTTTCTACAATTATTTTCACTTTTCATGCTAATTTATAATCATTCTAAATAAGAAGACATGTATGTCTAACGGCTAATTGCTTTATAATCAGATAGTTACGTATTACATAAGACCAAAAGGCCTTGTGTTTATTTGCTTTGTAAAATGAACGTCGGGTGCAACCACCCTTCTTCAGGCGCGCAACCAACCTACGCAACGAACGAACGGCAGGCCTTCAGGCGCACCTATTAAACGGCTTGTTGATTGGTCTCAAAGTGAATTCTATTTAACATAATGCTAATTATATGACATGCCTATCGGACGCAACAACAAACGTCAGTAAGGCTTATAGCACGGCCTAGCTTGGTTTCCACGTCAAACGATAGGCCGACTGGAAAAGTCAAAAAATCCGGCCGAAAAGTTCGAAAAGTATACCCCCCCGGTCGAAATACAGATCGTTTTCCTTTCGCACCGGCTCGCGTGGATTGGGGGTATTACCCAAACATTCCTTATAAAAAATAACCCTTATATTTGTAAAAAAAATAATTATGAGTCAGATTAATGTAAATGTTATTGCTCCTTTAGGTTATACAGGACCTGCTTTAACAGGTGATAATACAAATGTCGGAATTATTAATGCGGCAGGTTATATTATTTTAAAAACAACAACAAATGACAATACTGCACTTGGTAGAGAAGCATTAGAAATTGCGACAGGAGGTTTAAATACAGCTATTGGTGGTTATGCATTGCAATTAAATACCACAGGTAGTGAAAACACAGCTGTAGGTATTGCAGCCGGTGGAGGTATTATTAATGGAACAAAAAGTGTTTTTATTGGAAGAACAGCCGGTGGTTATACTCAGGGAGGTAATGAAAACACAGTAGTTGGATACGAAGCAGGTTATGGTGAGAATCCATTTGGTCCTAATACCGGAATGGGTGACAATAATACTTGCGTTGGTTCTAAAGCAGGTCGTCAAATAACAGGAGGTTCCGGCAATACATTTATTGGTTGGAGATCAGGAGATACAACTACAACAGGAGATAATAACACCTGTATTGGATTTGATTCATCAACAAGTTCACTTACAGTAAGCAATCAATTTACTCTAGGTAACTCATCTATTACTACTCTTCGTTGCGCAGTTCAAACAATTATTGGGTTATCAGATGCTCGTGATAAGAAAGATGTTGCGCCAATTGAATTAGGACTTGATTTTGTAAAAGAATTAAATCCTGTTAAATTTGTTTGGGACGATAGAGATGAAAACGGAAAGCATGACATCGTTGATTCAGGATTCATTGCTCAAGATTTAAAGGCTCTTGAAGATAAGTATGATGCTGCTGATGTACTTAAATTAGTATACGATGACAACCCTGATAAGCTTGAGGCATCTTACGGACGATTGATTCCTGTATTAGTACAAGCTATAAAAGAATTAACAGCTAAAGTTGAACTATTAGAAAATAAATAATTATGGCAGCAATTCCATCAGGAACTAAATTCATAGGTTTATCAGCTAATTACCCAACTGTAGAGCGTCGTTCTAGTCTTATCAACTCAGAGAGCGAGGCGTATACTATTGAGGATATTGCTACAGCGGCAGGTGGTAACTCGTTAATTACAAATGGATTTACAGTTGTAGGTCCAATTGCAGCGAACGTAACGCTACCCGAGAACGCAGTAGTAAATTACACAAGTCCTTTAGCAATGGGTTCAGAATATGTATTGACTATTCCTACAGGCACAGTATTAAACATAATTTAGTAATTCCAAAACGAAGTAATCGAGCCGCCCTAGCGCGGCTTTTTTATTGTCTAATAATCATTATATTTGTACCATGACAATCCTACTCGTCCCAACTTACGGCCTAGCGGTCGGCCTGGAATACTTTCCTGGCGATGATGAATGGCCGACTAGTGAGTTGGTATTTAATATAGTAATTTTTAAAATCGTTATACAATGGCAAGAAAGATAGTCGACCCAAAGACGGGCGAAAGGGTAGCCGACCCAAGTTTTACTGGAATGGCACTTAGTAGTGGATCAACAGGGTCAAGTTGGCCTGAGGTAAGATCACAATACCAAAAAGGTCTTCGTTCAGCTGAATTTAACAGAAGAGGTGTACCATCAGAATTGAAGAATTACTTAACTGGTAAAACCAATAAGCTAAGTGAGGATTTTGATGAGCCTACCATATCAAAAGGAGGTGACGTTAGATACACTAGAACTTTAAAAACAATACCAAAATCTGATTTTGATAAAAAAGATAAAACTGTGAATACCCCAATGGACAAAATGCCAACTAAGGGAGCTAACGTTCCGATTCCAAAGGGTAAGTTACGTAATGTTTCTGAAAAGGGAGATGCACCTGAATTTACTAATCCTTCTAAAGTTCGCACTAAGACATCTGCCGCTATGACAGGTGGTAAACGTGGGCTCACTAGGGCTACTAATCCAAAGGGAGGTTTAGGTGCCGCTAAGGTAAGAACTGATGTAAAATCACCAGCATCTAGCAGAGAGGGTAAGTTATTTAAGGCTTACGCTGGTACTACAGTTACAGGTGATAGTCATATTGGTAAGTCATCTACTGACATCAAGTCTTACAAGCAGGACTATAAGTCTCAACGCAAGGAGTATCGCAAAGAGGGTAATATTGAGGGTGCTAAATTAACAGGAATGGAAGTTAAGCAGGCTCGTCAAGCTCAAAAGTTTGCTGCTCGTGGTGAGTCTGGTAAGAACAAGCATTATACTGACAGTAATTACAGAAAAACTACAGGTAACACTAGTCGAATTGCTCCTGACTATAAAAATTCAGCTGACAACGCAGCTAATCGCAACACGATGGAGGCTAAACTTAACGCCATATCGGCTAAGCCGACGAATCGAACAAACATGTACTAAACAACTAGCCCCGAAAGGGGCTTTTTTATGAAGATATACTTTGATCATTTAAGTGGTTTTGGAAAGGTCAGCGACTACGAGCTGATTGTAAACTGCTCATATGGAATACTAGACCCATCTGACAGCCAATCAGAAGCCCTATCAACAGGATGGGTGCCATGGAAGGGCAGGTGGTATAACGAGCGAAGCACTCGCATCGACCTAAATGACTACCGACCGTCTAAGACAACCAGGAGGTTGTCTAATAAGATAGCTGCAAAGCACGCTACATTTGGCAATTATGACGACATGTACAAGGCATACTGCGAGTACAATGGCTTCAAGCGTGACATTTATGACTACAGTGACTGCAATGTGATTGAATACTACACCGATCGCTTGGTTGGTGTGAGTATTTATAAGATTGTTGGTGGCGAGTTTGTGGCATATCAGTTCATTACCGACTACAGCGACCCTAAACTATCGCTTGGATCAGTCGCTCAGATGTTTGAGTGCCAATATGCTGCGTCAATAGGTTGCAAGTATGTCTACTTGATGGCTGGTTATGAGAATTGTTGCAGATATAAGGCCAATTACCATGGATTTGAGTTTTGGACGGGCTATGAGTGGTCTAGAGATATTGAATTGTATAATAAATTAATTGATAGAGATGAGTCCTACGATATTCGAACCATCCAACCGCATTGATGTGACCACACCAAGAGGTGATGGGTCTATTTGGTTAGTTACTGACTACGGTCATGAGACTGACACGATATATACCATCATATTAAACGATAGTGGTGAGATGTGGCAGTTCACACACAAGGACATTCGGGTAAAAAACAACATAACATTCGGTAGAAGTCACAAAAATTGCTAAATTTGTGACTAAAATCTAATAAAATGGTAGTAAAACACGTTCATTTAGGCGACGATGGTCGCAAAAAGCTCATTAAAGGCATCAAAACGATCGCTGGAGCAGTAAAAAGCACGTTAGGTGCAAGAGGCCGAACGGTCTTGATTGAATCAGAGAACCATGTTGGTGGTATTACGGTCACAAAGGACGGTGTAACGGTCGCTAAGTCGATCAACCTCTTTGATCCGGTTGAGAATTTGGCTGTTATGATGGTCCGACAGGCTGCTGAGAAGACAGCGACGGTTGCAGGTGATGGTACGACGACAAGTGTTGTACTGGCTGAGGCTATTGTGGACGCTGCCGAAGAGATTCTCTCTACGGATGACAACGTCACTGAGGTGATCCGTGAGATTAATAGCATCACGACAGACGTCGTGACGCATCTGACAAAACGCTCAAAGAAGTTATCAGGCAAGAAGCTCCGTGATGTGGCTTCAATCAGTGCAAACAATGACGCTGAGATAGGCGGCATGATCGCTGAGGCGTTTGGCGAGGTTAAGATGGTATCTGTTGAGAACAGCAAGGACCACAACACATATGTTGAGGTGATCAAGGGTATTAAAGCTGACCGCGGATGGTCTAGTCGCCACTTCATCACTGACTACAAGCGTCAGGAGGCTGTGCTAGAGAATCCATATGTTCTGATCACTGACCAAGAGATCAGTAACTTGTTGAACATTGAGAAAGTGCTACAACATGTTGTAGCCAACAACAAGCCACTATTGATCATCGGTGAGATGAGTCCTGCTGCATTGAACACATTAAACATTAATGTCGTTCAAGGCAAAATCAAGGCATGTAACATCCTTCCTCCAAGCTTTGGGTATCGTCAGAAAGACTTGCTTGAGGACTTAGCAATTGCATTAGACGGAACATACTTTAGTGAGGATACTGGTGATGACTTGTCGTTAATTGACGTGGCACACCTTGGTCGTTGTTCAAAGGTTATCGTTGGCAAGGACAATACGATTTTTATGCCCTATGCTAGCTCTCAAGATAGCATAGATGCACGCATAGCCGACATCACTGAGACCATATTTGAGAGTGTAAGTAAGGAAGAGATTGACTTTCGTAAGGAGAGAGCTGCCAACCTATCGGGTGGTGTTGCTGTGATCTACGTCGGTGCGTTGAGTGACATTGAGCAGAAGGAGAAGAAGGACCGCATTGACGATGCTGTGTGTGCTGTTGAGGCTGCTTTAGAGGAGGGTATTCTCCCGGGTGGTGGTGTAGCATTATTCAACGAGGCGATGGCTATTACATCAAACTCACCTGCCGCTCAGATCATGACAAAGGCGCTGAGAACTCCAATGTGGCAGATCATCACAAACGCAGGCAAGGACGCTGACAGTATTATGGCTGGTATTATGCCAATCATTAACGAGGGGTATGACGTGAAGGCTGAGTGTTATGCTGACATGATGAAGGCTGGTATTGTTGACCCTGCGAAGGTGACAAAGAACGCTCTATTGAACGCTGTGTCTGTCGCTACGACAATCTTAAGTACAAACGCTATTATTACAAATATCAGAGCAGATGAAAGTCCTAAATAAGTATATACTTGCTGAGCGAGTAACTGAGCAGAAGCAGACAAAAACTGGTTTATTGTTAACTGGTTCTGACTCAAGCGATATGCGTTACCATAAGGCTAAAGTGTTTGACGTTGGTATTCAAGTGTCGGGTATACAGTATGGCGACGTCATAATGTACGACAAGGTGAATAGCCACGACGTTTTTATTAATGAAACTCGTTATGTGATTCTCCAGGAGAAGGACGTTGTTGTTGTTCTTTAAGGCGATCGTTAAAGTCAAGTATAGCTTTTGCTAGTGTTTTTTGATGGAATGGGGCGTTCTTACGGAACGCCTTATTTCGTCTTACTGACGTTGGGATTGGCTCTAGGCCTGTCAGTTTCTTATAGATTGACGTCACCATCTTTTTGGCTTTAAATGACACCTCATACATATTTGCCTCTTGGAAGCCACGTTTGCGCCATATGTAGATCCAATCTTCGCGCAGTAGCCTATCAAATCGATCTCTATCCCAGTCCATGAAGTTTGCATAGTCTGCGAAGTCGGCCCTTGTGAACAGTCTTTTCTTGTGTAAGAACAGTATCATCTCAAGGTCTGCTAGTCTTAGGTTATAGTTTATCTGCGCCCATCGACGAACGATGGACCATTCTCCTAGGAAGTCATACGTCAGATCTCTTCTTTCGTATGTTAAATCTCTCTTTCTAATTCTTTTAACTTTCATTATATTTGTACAAATATATTGATTATGGGACTATATAGCAACATTCACGCAAAGAGAGAGCGAATTAAAGCTGGATCAGGTGAGAAGATGCGTAAACCAGGCGAGAAGGGAGCACCTACTAAACAAAACTTTAAAGATGCAGAAAAAGGATCCAAGGTTAGAAAGAGCAGGCGTTGAGGGCTTCAATAAGCCTAAGCGCACTCCTAGTCATCCGACTAAGAGTCATGTCGTCGTCGCTAAAGAAGGTGACCAGGTAAAATTGATCCGCTTTGGCCAACAGGGCGTTAAGACCAATCAGACGGTTGGTCAGCGTGAGGCTTTCAAGAGTCGTCATGCTAAGAACATATCTAAGGGTAAGATGAGCGCGGCCTACTGGGCCGACAAAACAAAGTGGTCCCCAAGCAAGACTGCATCACCTAGTACTAAATGGAAGAAGGGATGATCATCCTAAAAAAACACAAAGGTCTAGGTGATACAATTGCCTCTTTTACTGAGGCAACTGGCATCAAGACACTAGTCGAGAGTATAACTGAGGACTGCGGTTGTAAAGAGAGACAAGAGGCTCTGAATAATCCAGAGCTATTAATAAACAAACTATTCTATGGGACAAAGCAAGACATCGAAGTATTACGCGGCCAATCCGAAGGCAGCGGAGAAGAGGCGTGAGAGCCAAAGAGAGATTAATCGATCAGAGGAACGAAAGAAATACCGGGCTGAGCATAATGCTGCCCGTCGAGAGAATGGTATTTATGGCAAAGGGGGGCCTGATATGAGTTCCACAAAAAGTGGTAAATTTGTAAAAGAAAACCCAAGTAAAAATCGTGCTCGAAACGGTGCAAACGGTAAGAGCGTAAAAAAATAAGACATGGCATATCAAAAATTACAGGTACAACGCGCGGCTGTAGTAACTCCTAGTGACACTGTGAACATCCCATACGTTGGTGGTGATGGCACAACTCCATCATGGGCTTGTACCTTATACATTGGAACTGGTGGGAATATTCGCGTATTGACTGAGGGTGGTGACGACATAACATTTGTTAATGTTTTGGGTGGAACTACACTTCCTGTTAATATTGTAAGGGTATTTGCAACTAGCACAACAGCTTCAAACATTGTAGCTCTCTGGTAGTATGTGGATTTTCAATGCCATAGTAAATGCTATTGGGGCTAACTTTATTGGAGAGCCTAATTACATTGTCACTTCTTTTGAGAACAGGGTGGCAGCTGATGGTGGTGTATTTGAGGCACCGTTATGCTTAAATTCATTTCTAACAAGTTTACAACAGATCTCATGAGTTTATTACAGCAGGCATCCCTTATAGTAACGCCAAACGCTTACAAAGAGGGCAAACTATATTCCGTTATTCCGTCCGATGGTTCTGGCGATTTATCGGTTACCCGAGCGACTACTGCAACGAGAGTGAACTCACAAGGATTGGTTGAGCTTGTGCCTTATAATTTGTTAAGTTATTCGGAGCGTTTTGATAATGCAGCGTGGACAAAAACAAATGCAAGTATAACCGCAAATTCAGTTGCTTCGCCAAGCGGGGATGTAAATGCCGATACGTTTACTGATAATTCAACAAGTGGTAGTCATGCTCTTGCAAGATTTTCAACACTAACAATAGCAACGCAGACCGTAAGTATTTACATTAAGCCGAATACATTAACAAAGTTTTAC
>Ga0102812_10002915_pt1 | contig 11305 bp, 8 predicted proteins | sample ColrivemetaGS713_FD_79334 | JGI IMG/M metagenome (GOLD analysis project Ga0102812, IMG submission 79334) | Estuarine microbial communities from the Columbia River estuary - Flood tide ETM metaG S.713 | ecosystem: Environmental > Aquatic > Marine > Intertidal zone > Estuary | place: USA: Columbia... | reverse complement strand
TATGAGCGCCTTGGTTTTACAAATAAGTATCTCGAAATGCGCTATCAACCCTAATTTGTTACTTTCTGAGTAATAAATATTTTTTAATTTCTTAAGATTGTGATAGATAATCACTAATCTCAAAACACCCAAAACGGATATAATTTTTGCAAAATACAATGTTGCCTACACCAGAAACTGAACGTTTAATAAACATTCCAGAATTAACTCAGCTCAGACAATTAATTCATACTTATCCTGAAGTTTCAGGAACAGAAGAGAATACAGCTAGAACCATACATGAATTTTTATTGTCATGTTCACCAAGTGATATCATCACAGGCGTTGGTGGGCACGGAATTCTAGCAACATGGGATTCTGGCAAGCCCGGTAAAACCCTTCTCTTTAGAGCTGAACTAGACGCTCTTCCTATCGAAGAAATTAACAAATTTGCTCATGCTTCCTCGAATAAAGGCTTTTCTCATAGTTGTGGACATGATGGTCATTCTGCAATTCTTTGTGGTTTAGCCCAAGCCTTGAGCCATAAAAAAATGTATAGTGGTAAAGTAATTTTATTATTTCAACCTGCTGAAGAGAATGGAGAAGGTGCAAAAGCCATGTTAGGCGATGCCAACATGACAACCGTACATCCTGATTTCGTTTTTGCACTTCATAATCTTCCTGGATATCCAATGCACGAAATTGTGATAAAAAATGGAAACTTTACTGCTGCTGTAAATAGTATAGTTATCCATCTAAATGGTAAAACTTCTCATGCAGCAGAACCCGAACATGGAATTAACCCTGCTATTCCTGTTTCTGAGTTGTTGCAAGAAGCATTAAAATTGGATAGAAATAACATTGAAGATCCCAATTTTTGTGTTGTAACCCCTGTATGTGTTGAATTAGGAGAACGGTCTTATGGTATTTCTGCAGGTAAAGCTTCTGTGCATTTAACCTTAAGAACTTGGAATAATCCAGATTTGCGCAAATTGGAAAAAAAGATTGAATCTTTAGCTAAAAAGATTGGAAAGAAACACTCCATTAATGTTGAGTTCGAATACACACAATCCTTTTTTGCGAATGAGAATGATTTTGAAGCGATACAAATTGTTCAAAAATCTGCTGCCGATTACGGCTTAACCCTGAAAGCAAGAGAGTTTCCTTTTAAATGGGGAGAAGATTTTGGTTTATTCACCACAAAATTTAAAGGGTGTATGTTTGGCTTGGGTTCAGGAGAAAATACTCCAGCTTTGCATAATCCTGACTATGATTTTCCCGATGAGTTGATTTTAACTGGTGTGAAAACATTTTATGGCATTATTAATCAGCTCCTAAGTAATCGATAGTAAATACATGTTTGAAACATCCAAAATTGAGCTCAGTAAATCGGCTTTAAAGCAAAATTTAGCTTTTATAAACAGTCGTATTAAGCCAGATACAAAATTGTGCTGTGTTGTAAAAGGTAATGCCTATGGTCATGGCTTAAACTCATATGTTCCAATGGCTATGAAAGTTGGTGTGGACTATTTTGCTGTTCATTCCGCTGATGAAGCGTATCGTCTTATTCAAGCTTGTGAAACAAAGCCTGATTTATTTATTATGGGTTCTGTAGATGGTGATGCCGTAGGCTGGGCCATCGAAAATGGAATAGAATTAGCAGTTTTTGATTTTGAACGCTTGAGTCTCATTATTCAGAAATCTAAAGAACTGAATAAAAAAGCCAAAATTCATGTAGAGATTGAAACAGGAATGTGGCGAACAGGTTTCAATTTACTTCAGGTTCAAGACTTAATTGAAGTTCTTCTTCTAAATGGTGAAGTATTAGAGTTCACGGGATTATTTACACATTTAGCTGGTGCTGAAAGTAGAGCAAATCATTTTAGGATTAAAGAACAACTTAAAATTTTTAAAGCGGCAATTGCTCATCTAAAAGATGCAAATTTGAATCCAAAATTTATCCATACAGCTTGTTCTGCTGGAATTATGAATTACCCAGATGCACCTGGAAATATGGTGCGTGTTGGAATTTTGCAGTATGGGTTTTGGCCAAATAAAGAAACATATATTCGTTTTTGCAATGAAGTTGAAGATAATAACGATGTGTTAAAACGAGTTATTCGTTGGACCTCAGCAATAATGGCCGTAAATTCTGTAAAATCAGGTAATTTCATTGGTTATGGAACCTCCTATTTTGCTCAAAAAGACATGAAAATTGGAATTATTCCTGTTGGATATTCACATGGTTATAACCGAAATCTGAGTAATGTAGGTTCTGTTTTGATTAGCGGAAAAGTAGCACCAATTGTAGGTGTGGTAAATATGAATAGTATTACTGTCGATTTAAGTAATCATCCTCAAGCAAAAAAGGGAGATTTAGTTGTATTAATTGGAAATCAAAATAATAAATCAATTACTGTAAGTTCGTTTAGTGAACAAGCTCATCAGCTTAATTATGAATTACTTACACGATTACCATCTAAGATTCCAAGAACTGTAATTAAATAAAAAAATGGCATTTATTAAACTGTATAAAGACAGATTACAACACAATTACACGTATTTGAAAAACCTATTTCATGAAAATGAGATTGAGTGGGGAGTAGTTTCAAAACTATTCTGCGGAAGTCCTGTATTTTTAAAAGAATTATATAATTTGGGTTTTCGTGAAATGCATGATACACGTATCAGCAACTTAAAAACGATTAAATCAATCGACCCAGCTATTCAAACTGTTTATATAAAGCCACCGGCAAAACGTAGTCGTTCAAGCATAGTTAAATACGCTGATGTAAGTTTTAATACGGATTTACAGACCATTAAATGGCTAAGTGAAGAAGCTGTAAAGCAAAATAAAGTTCATAAGGTCATCATTATGATTGAAATGGGTGATTTACGTGAAGGAGTGATGGGAGATCACTTAATGGACTTTTATGAACAGGTTTTTCAATTACCTAATATCGAAATAATTGGATTAGGTACCAATTTTAATTGCCTCAATGGGATTATGCCTAATAAAGATAAACTCATTCAACTTTGTTTGTATAAGCAGTTAATTGAGTTGAAGTTTAATAAATCAATTAAATGGATTTCTGGTGGCACAAGTGTTACGCTATCTTTATTGTTAAAGCACCAAATACCAAAAGAAGTAAATCATTTTAGAATTGGTGAGGCATTGTTTTTCGCTAATGATTTATTTACAGGGGAAGTGTTTGAAGGCATGAAAGATAATATCTTAAAATTATATGCTGAAATTATTGAAGTCTATGAAAAACCACTCGTTCCAAGTGGTGATCAAATTGAAAATGTAGCCGGAATTGTTCCTGTTTATCCTGAAGGTGATTATGGGAAAACATCTGTTAGAGCTATAATTGATGTAGGTTTATTGGATATAAATCCAAAATATATCACTCCAGATGATGATTCTATTGAGATTATAGAGGCCAGTTCTGATATGCTTGTGATTAATTTAAAGCAGAATCCAAAAGGTTATAAAACAGGAGATTTGGTAAGTTTTTCTCTTAAATATATGGGAGCCTTGGGCTTAATGAATTCAGATTATATTGGAAAAGTAGTTGAGTAAAAAATGAGAAATGAGAAATGAGAAAAAAAATCGTCATCTCGACCGGAGACTTCATCAAATTCTTAAGTTTGAATGTTAAATTTTGAATTAAAACTAAAGTCATCTCGACCGAAGATGAGCCCAATAAATTATTCACGAAGCTAGAAGTTAAACCGAATCAAAGCGGAGAGATCTTCGAAATTAAACGCTGAATTTAGTTTAGTTCACATTTAGGCAAAGTTCAACTCTATAAACACAGTCCTGCGCAAAACGGAAGATTCCTCGACTACGCTCGATACCGAAGGCACTGCGAAGCCAAATGACTTTTTTTTCTTAAAAACTCAGTTCTTTTTAAATCTCTTTTTCCAATTCGAAGTACTAATCACAATCCAAAGCCAGCCAATTACGCACATAAACCCAATCCAATCTCCGTACTTAACATAAAAAGTTAAGTTACTTAATAATGGAACTTCAGCACGTAAAAACGTTCTTGTCCAATACTCAGATTGCTCTAAAACCTCTCCATTGGGCAAAATAAAACCCGAAATTCCATTGTTTGCACTCCGAGCAATACTTCTTCTAGTCTCTATTGCACGCAAGCGCCCGAAGCTAAAATGTTGACCATGTCCCGGAGTATCTCCCCACCAACCGTCATTAGTTATTATTCCAATTAAGTTAGCTCCATTTAGCACATATTGGCGACTCCAATCGGGAAACACAGAATCGTAACAGATTAAAATGGATGAGCTACCACCTTCAAAAGGGGCATTTACACTTTTAGTTCCTTTTCCAAAGCCAATCATTGAACCCCAATCAATCCAGTGAAAAACATCAAGTACAACTAGAAACTCTGCGAAAGGTAAACGCTCAACTATAGGTACAAGATTATATTTTCTATAAGGCAAAATCGAACCATCCGTTTGCCAAATAAGTGACGAATTATAAATATCAAAAGGAATATTATTGCGAATTCCACGATAAACAGAGGGTGCATTCTTTGGGTAAGTAACATACTCGCTTAAACCTGAAACTAGAGTTACATTCCAAGCCTGAGCTGAATCAGAAAACTGTTGCGAAAAAAAATGATGAGATGTAATTAAAGGCTGAATCGCATTTTCAGGGAAAAGAATAAGTTTTGTTTTTTCTGTTCTAGCTGAATCTGCTAATTGAAGTAAGTTATTTTGCGCTTCATCCATTCGTTCAAAACCCGCATCAGGTAAATAGGAATCGTAATTAGGTTGAGTTACTGCAATTTCAGCTTTTGGGAAAGAAGAGAAATCTTGATTTTGATAGTATAATGAAATCGATAAACTAAGAATCACAATAACAAAGAAGATACCCAAATAATAAGCTCTAGAAGTTTGTATAGCCGTTTTTGTAATTTGATTATTTTCTAACTCGTCAGTAGTAAATGATCTAAAAGGAAATCCTATTACACGAATTATAGGCCAATCTTTCAGGGCAAAGAAACCAAAAGTGCTTATAAAAACAAGAACAAATGAAATTCCCAATTGACCTGTAAATTCAATAAACTGAACAATTTTGGGGAAATCACCAAAAGCATTTCCAAGATTCAACCAAGGCCAAGCCAAATCCCAGCGAAAATGTAAGTACTCATAGCTTGTCCATATTGATGCTGCAAAAATTGCTTTTAAAAATAAATTCATTGGCGAAAGTAACACTCTGCGAATCCAAGCAATAGGAATAGTCATCAATACAGCATTGGCAAGAATTGCAGCTAATCCACCAGCGAATGTGGCATACATGAGCCAATAAGTGGTGATTAAATTCCAGACAACAAAAGCAGGATAAACATAAAATGCAGTTTGTTTACCCGAATCAGAACGAAGAGCAATTGCAAAAAGCATCATGAATGCTGGAATGATTAAAAAAGGGATTCCAAAAGGAGGAAAGGATAAAGAAAGTGTTATTCCAGCTAGAACACTAAGCGAAAAAAAGGAAGTTCGGGATTTTAAGGAAAAAGAAAACATCATGTTGTTTCTTCTTTGTATTCACAGCCACCGATTACAACAACAAATTCACCTTTAAGATTTTTGTGCTCCTCGCATTCTTGTTTTACTTTAGCAATTGGGCCACGAATGACTTCTTCAAATGTTTTCGTAAGTTCACGAGTTACTGCAATAATGCGTTCCGGCTGAAGATATTCTTCAAGTTCTTTTAACAATTTATGAATACGATGCACACTTTCGTAAATGATAACGGTTCGTTCTTCTTCAATCCAAGATTCGACTTTCTTTTTCCGTCCTTTTTTTGGCGGTAGAAAGCCTTCGAATACAAAACGATCAGATGGTAGCCCACTTACCGTTAGTGCGGTAAGAACGGCATTTGCGCCTGGAATTACTTCAACGTTGATGCCTCTTTGCTGAGCTTCTCTAACAAGTAAAAAGCCAGGATCTGAAATTCCCGGCATTCCAGCATCAGAAATTAAAGCAATTTTTTTTCCTGCTTCAATATGATCTAAAATACCTGAAGTTCTTTGGTGTTCATTATGAAGATGATACGCTTGAGTTGGCGTCGAAATTCCATAATGATGTAAAAGCTTTGAAGAAGTACGTGTGTCTTCACAAAAAATCAGTTCAACCGATTTTAAGGTTTCAACAGCTCTAAAGCTGATATCTCCAAGATTTCCAATAGGTGTAGCAACTAAATATAGTGTTGACAAAATAAAATAAGCTGAAAGTGAAAACTGAATTTTGCGCAAATTCGAGTTCGAAAATGCTTTCTAAGGTAACAAATTCGATAGTAAAAGGGGATAGGGAAAAGAAAAGACTTCCTCAATAAAGTAGTAAAATCAATTGATTTGACTAACTAATATATTAAACACACACACATTAACGCCACCAACTCGGTTTTGTATTTATTGGTATTCCTGTTGATACAGCCATGCAATTCAGGCAATAATTTGCATCAAAAGGTGGAGCAGGAGATGGGCAAAAAATATCAAAGTCGACTGTATAGGATAAATCTGCTCTTGTAAAATACCATCTTTTTGAGGACTCTTGTGTTACTCCAAAAAAACCATACACTTCAGCCTCATGACCTTTGGCTTTCATGTTTGTTCCAACATTATACGGCGGCGGATCAAATAAGCCTGCTGCATTTGTTTGATCTTTAATCTCACTCCAAAACAGATACGTTTCGTCATTTAAAATCTGTTGTCGAATAAATAAAGTAAATTCAAAACCCAGTCTTTCGTTCGCAGACGTTTCAATAGTAGCAATTTTTTGTTTATAACCACCTTTTGAGTCTTTAGCAAGGGTGAAATCACGTAAATAATACTTATCGGTTACCCAGCAGGTTTTAACAGGGGAAGCATCACTTGCATAAGGAGCTATAAAAACCCATGACGGCAACACATCCCAACGATAATTGTTAGGGTTTTCGGTTTCAGGAATAGTTACAAAAATATTAATCCCCTTAATGGTTACTAATTCAAGCTCATCAGAAATGTATTTTGTTGTGGTTATTTCAGTTTCTTCGAATGAAATATCACCTATTGCTTGTACTTCTTCAATAGCTTGAAATTCAGACTCATAGTTCTCTCCATTACTTAAAACGACTTGAAGCTTGTATTTTTTCCCTTGTTCAGCATGAAAATCTTCGTCTTTTAACAGATATTGAAATCCATCACTTAGATATTCTGGACTGTAATTCCAATAAAACCCATCATCAGAAATTAAACGTACCGTTGCGTCTTCAATAACTTCGTCGTATTTATTCGTTACGATGCTTGTGTATTTTAATTTGATTCCAAAATATCGCCCATCATTTGGTAATAGTAATGATTCATTATATGAAACATCTGAAATAAAGCCTTCGACAACTAAAACCGGTTTAACTTCAGTATTTTTAAAATTATACTGTTCAATACACGAAGTAAATACGATAACAGAAAATAAAAAAACTACTAATTTGATCATTTTACTTATTGAAGAAAAAAGGAATGATAGTATTCCTTTTTTAATGATTTGAAATCGGAATGAACGATTCAATTAAATTCCCATTTTCTGAAAACCCTTGAACATGTAGGCTAAATGAAGATTCATAGGAGGGTTTGGCAAATTTAATGATAGATGTTTTTTCAGTTGAAATCGTAGCATTCCAATACAAAATTGGGCGTAAATCAATTTCAGAATGCTGAACTTCATAATTAGAAATAGGTTCTTTTGACACATCTGGGATGGAAGTCAAGGTATTTTCTAATGGATTTTCAATACCTAATTTTAAATAAATGGCTAAGACTCCATTTTTCCCAAAATAATCTAATTGCTTAAAACTCAGATAGGTATTAATTATGGCAATTGAATCAACATTGTTGGGATCAATTTGAAAAATATCTTTCATCTCGAAGCTGGGAATGTCATTAATTAGTATTAAAGGAGAATCAGGATAGGTATTTCTTGTCATGTATGGAAAAATGCTCAACTGTGTGACTTTATCTTGTAGATTAATCGTAATGCTTAATTCTGCAACAATTTGTGCTAAGGTTTGATTCATTGTTGAAGGATAGTTGTAATCTTTTAAGCGATAAACTTTGTCAAAATGTAAACTTGCTTTCTCTTTATTCACTGATGAATCGTAAATGGAAGCAATTTGCTTGATTTTCTTTTGTTCTCGAATTGAATTTAAATCAGCCTCAGTAATATCTAATGGCAATTTAATTGCTGGATAACGAACTTTTGTCGATTTCTCCAGACTAATTTTTTCTAAGTGTTTGCGATCTGTATTGAACGAATAGGCAAAAACAGAACTTTTAGAATGAATATGTCTTTTTAAAATTTCATCATAAAACTGAATAGAATCACAAGGAATTTGAACACCTTGCCAAGTTTCATTGACTAAAAAACTCAGAATGTTACCATTATAAGCATTGCAATCAAAATCGTTGACTGTTGGTTCTTGAACATATTGCTGCAAATTAGTTGAAGAGAACACACCTAATGCAACATAAGAATCTAATAAATCACTATCAGAAGATTCCATCGGAAACAAGCTAGCACTTGTAGCTTGAAAAAGTAGTTTATGTTGAAGAGTAGCTGATTTATAATCTCGTTTGTTAATATCAAAAATTTTGATGGCAAGATTTTCGTTTGAAGAAACGGAAGAAACTTCAAAAATAGTAGGGTTTATCTGAGAAACGGTACTTTTCTTGGTAAGCTCAACATGAAAATTTGAAATCATTTGCTCTTGAACAGTTTTTTCTAAACTATCAAGTTGAATAGTTAATAAACCTTGAGGTAATTCATTTCTAGAAAGAGAAATTAAATATGTCTTATTTGCTGAATCTTTGGGGATATCAAAAGATTGGATTTTTAATGCATTTTGATGAATTGAAACCGAATAGGTATTAAAATCTAAACTATCCAATTTACTTAGCAATTGCTTAACTGCTATTTTGATAGAATCTTTTTGTAAAGAAACCTTAAAATGAACAGGTGTTGACTCAGAAACAGCTAAAGTTGTTGATAATTCATTAGTTACAAACTTATATGCTTTACTTTTCGCATTTTGTTTGATACTGGCAATTCCGTTTTTATCAGTCTGAATGAATGTTAAAAGAGAGTCTTTTTCATCAAAAACAGAAACTAAGGAGCTAACACCAACTAAGTTCTCATCAAAAACACGAAGTAAAATAGGTTCATTTCCGTTTTTAACTAATTTCCCAGATTGAGCTTTTGCACGAATAAAGGCAGGAGTGCGCGTGGATACTGAAGTCGATTTATCAGCATCTTGAAGAGAATAAATCGGAATCGTTAAAACCGTTGGTTTGGTATTTAACGCATTACAAACCACTCTGTAATAAGCAGTTTTTAATTTTTCAGGAATTGGGATCTTTAAAGAGTAAGGACTAGAATAGATATTTTTAGAAAAGATAACTTTCCCAAATGCATCAACTAAATCGATACGAATAATTTCAGAAAATGGGACAGCTTTTAAACTAGTAGCATCAATGGGCCAAATAGCTAAACTAATCGTTTCACCTGAGTAATAAAAATCATTATCTGTTTGAAGAAACAGTTTGGTTTGTGCAACTGAAGTATGATTTAAACAAACTGCAAAAAGTAAAAGAATAAAAAAATATCTGATTTTCATCGCCACCAACTAGGTTTTTGATTTTTAGGTATTCCATTAGAAACAGCCATACAATTTATACAAACATTGGAGTCGAATGGAGGTGGTCTAGGGTCACAAAACACATTAAATGAGACATTGTAGGTGAGTTGATTAGAAGTAAACCACCATCTTTGTGAAGTCTCCTGATGGACTCCAAAAAAGCCATACACTTCACCATCATGACCTTTAGGTTTAATATTAGTACCTACATTATAAGGCGGTGAATCAAATAAACCTGCTGCAGTTGTTTGATCTTTAATTTCACTCCAAAATTGAAAGGTCTCGTCATTAATAATATGTTGACGAACAAAAAGAGTTAGTTCAAAACCGATTCTTTCATTTCCTGTAGTTTCGATAAACGCAATTTTTTGTTTGTAACCACCTTTAGTGTTTTTAGCCAAAACAAAATCACGTAAGTAGTAAAGTCCTGTTACATAACACGTTTTAAATGGGGAAGCATCAGAAGCATTTGGAGCAATAAACATCCAAGATGGCATAATATCCCAACGATAATTACTTGGATTTTCAGTCTCTGGAATAGTTATAAATACATCAATTCCTGAAACGTTAACTAACTCCAATTCACCCATTATATACTTGGTAGTGGTCATTTCTGTCTCTTCGAATGAAATATCACCCATTGGTTGAGCAGCTTCCATTCCTGTAAAATCAGATTCATAAGTATCACCATTCGCAAGTACGATTTGAATCTTATATTTTTTTCCAATTTCTACATGGAAGTTTCTGTCTTTAAGCAGATATTGGAAAGTTCCATCTACATATTCAGGAGAATAATTCCAATAAAATCCATCCTCAGAAATTAAACGAACCGTTGCATCATAGACAACTTCGTCGTATTTGTTAGTTACAATACTGGTGTATTTTAATTTGACCCCAAAATATCGGGCATCATTTGGTAAAAGGAATGATTCATTATAGGAAATGTCAGAAATGAACCCTTCTACAACAAGCGCAGGTTTCACTTCTGTATTTTTGAAATCAAATTGCTCAATACAAGAAGTAAATAAAATAATTGAGAGGATTAAAACAGCAACTCTTGTCATAATTTAAAATTATAAGAGATAGAAGGGAAGAAGGATCCTAAAACTGACATTTTGTACGCTGTTCCTGTGTCGTTAAAGAAAATACTGTAGACATTTTTTCTACTGTACACATTAAAAATCGAAATGACCCATTCACCATGAATCAATTTGTTTTTTTTCAAATCGTCTTTAAACGTAATTGAAAGATCTAAACGGTGATAATCAGGTATTCTGAATTCATTTCTATTAGAGTAGGTTAGAATGGAGAGCTTTTTATCATAACTGAATTTGGAAACTGGAATCGTAATTGGTCTTCCTGTACTGTAACTAAAATTGCTTGATAGGATTATTCTACCACTTAGTTGGTAACTTAAAACGACAGATAAGTCATGTGGTTTATCGTTATTTGATGGGTAGTAATTACCATTATTCACAGTTAGAATTTCTTTCGAAGAATTAAATTTCCGCAAACTTCGTGAATAGGTGTAAGCAATCCAACCATTCAAGGTCCCTGTGTTCTTTTTTAACATAAACTCAGCGCCATAAGCGGTTCCTAAACCTTGAATTAAGTTCGACTCAATGTATT
>Ga0102812_10002914_pt1 | contig 11305 bp, 11 predicted proteins | sample ColrivemetaGS713_FD_79334 | JGI IMG/M metagenome (GOLD analysis project Ga0102812, IMG submission 79334) | Estuarine microbial communities from the Columbia River estuary - Flood tide ETM metaG S.713 | ecosystem: Environmental > Aquatic > Marine > Intertidal zone > Estuary | place: USA... | reverse complement strand
TTAGTTTAGAAATATTTGCTGCCCTCCAACGAACAAGAATTGGAGGGCATAATATTGTTAACTACTTAATTTCTACATTATGTTTTTTCATTATTTCTGTCCACTCTTCAAGCGAAAGAGTTTCTGATTCATCGATTAACATTATTGGAATATCATCCTCTATTCTGTAGCGTTTTCGAGTATTTTTATCCACCGAAACTAATGAGTTCTCCTCCAACACCAAGTCCGCCTTTGTTTCTGGACAACAAAGAATATCCAACAACTCTTTACTTATCATAACATTCTCGCTATTTTTTCATCAAATAATCTGCAAGCGCATTAAGTTCTGCTTGAGATAATGATTCGAGGGCTGGCATCTCTCTATTATACTTATCCTTTAGAGCTTCCAATCTAGCATTACTTACAAAAACATTTGGGTTTTTTAGATAGTTCGCCAAGCCTTCTTTCTCCCAATTTTTACCAACTTCTGCTAATGAAGGCCCCATTCCTGATCCCGCTAAGTCTCTACCATGGCAGACATAACACTTATTATTAGCAATTATTTTTTCTACATCAATTTCGGTCGAAACATTTTCGGTTGTGGTTACTTCTTCCGATTCATAGTAATCCGCTTTACTTGGCTCACGATCAGTCAGTTTTGATAATGCTAAGAGTAGTACAAACAATACTAAAAATCCAGCAACCCATTTTTGTGCATTTGTCATTTATTTATTCCTTTACATTTTTTATAAATTCAATTTACAATATACAATTATTCATCTTCTTTCAATTGCTTATCGTAATATTCGCGATAATCCACAATTGAATTATAGATTGTTTTAGCTATTTCTTTTTGACCCTTTTTACTATTTACATATGCTTCGTCAATTTTGTTGGATAGAAATCCTGTTTCTACCAAAACCGACGGCATTGAAGCACCAACAAGCACATAAAATCCCGCTTGCTTAACACCTCTAGTCGGAACTGCTTTAATTTCTTTATCCCAATTAGCGTTTAGTATTCCGGCAAAACGTTCTGAATATCGCATAGACGCTGAATGAGCCATGGAAACAAGAATGAAGTTTTCATCCGTAAGTTTCTTGTATTTATTCTTATCATCTTCAAAGTTTATAACACTATTTTCAAGTTCTGCAACGCTAATTGCCTCTTCCGTTCTACCTGGACGAAGGAGATAAACCTCAAATCCACGAACATCTTTTTGCTTTTTTTTAGGCATAGCATTAGCATGAATTGAAATAAACAAATTACCACTATTGCTGTTAGCAATTTTTCCACGCTCAGCAAGTTCAATAAATTCATCTGTCGAGCGAGTCTGTACAACTTTTACATCAGGCATTTTTTGTTTTACAATTTTTTCTAGCTCTAAGGCTATTCCCAGATTAACCGCTTTTTCTTTTACTCCTGTCACCCCTATGGTTCCTGGATCTTTTCCACCATGACCTGCATCTATAACCAATACATCAAACTTCCACTTTGATTTATCAATAGAAATATCTTTTGAGTATTTATCCAGCGCATCATTTTGAATTGAAATTAATATATCGTCAGTATCAACATCTTTGGATGATGAGTGCATAGAATCCGATATAACAGTTCCCCCATTTAAAACAAATTCAATTTGTTTGTTCCCCTTTACGTCCTTAATGCTAGCACTTTTTACAACTCCAGCAGATTTAAAATTGTTAAGCAATTTTGGATCAACCGATGCACCAGAAAGGAACAAAAATAATTTTCCATTATGAATTGAAGAACGGAACATATTAATCTCTTTTGCTGCTTCAAGTCTTATTAGAGTTCCATTTGTCATTTCCGATATTTCAATACCATAAATATCATATTCAGAGTCTATTCTTTTCTTTTTAACAACCGTAATTGTCGGCGATGGAGTGTCTTTTTCAATACTACTTAGCACATCTACCGGTTTACTAGTAACTATTAAATTTTTCTCTTTGTCATCATACAACAATTGTTTTTCGTATGCTAACTCAACATATTTTAATGAATACAAAAATGGTATAAATACATCATCGTTTATTAGTTGAGTTGATATAGGAATTTGATAAACTTCTTGTTCGTAATTATGTTTGGAGGCAATAACGAAAAATTGATTTTTTGCCGTTACTTTAAGATTATAATTATCAAATTTCATTTCAACTTTTTGTGCACTAGGGTTAAAATAAAAATTCCCTGAAAGGATTTTTGATAATTCCTTAGCCGAAACATATGTAACATCATTTTTGCTCAAATAAGGCAAATAAGTTTTTTCAGCACCAACAGAAACAGATATTTTTAGTAATCTCTGTGAAAAGAGAGATGTTGCGAAAAATAACGTTGCCAATAAAAACAATTTTAACTTCATAATTTTATCCGATGAATGGAATTATAAACCCAGTCTTTTTTTTATAATTAATATATTTTTCGCCAAAATAACTTTGCATCATTTGCTCTTCCTTTTTAGCTCTAAGAATAAAAAGTGGCAATTCAATTAAAATCACAATTGGAACTATTATATATCCCATTAAAGCTACACCCAAAGCTATATCACCTAAAACTTGACTAATATATTGTGGATGCCTTATGTTTTTATGCAAACCTGTAGTAATCAATTTATGATTTTTCATAATGGCTATATCTTGAGTATAATGCTCTTTTAAATTTTTAAATGATTTTACCTGTAACCACGAAAAGACAGAAAACCCAACCAATCCCAAAATTCGATAAACCATTTGCTCATTTTGATACTCAAGTGTACCTATTTGAAACATTCCCAGTATCTGCAAAATCAAAATTAGTGCTGAAATATTCAATGGTGTTTTTTGTAAATATGTAATTGGTTTTCTTTCCGATTTTGAAACTGACTTCTTTAATCCACCTTTTGTTGCAGAAGAATTTGCAGCAATAGAAATAAAAAGCAACACGCCAGCTATTATATTTATTGCATCCATAGGCTAAAAATAAACTCTTTTTCTAATTTTAAACTGTTTACTGAAAGATAATAAATAATAACTAAACAAATAATTAGATAAAATAAAAGTTTACGAAAGATGATTTTGTGCTTACTTTAAGTTGAAATATTTATTTATGTTACGATTATACTTTATAAATAATTTAATTATAATTAATTAGCACGGTTTTTGACAAATTAAATAAAAACTAAGAAGGAAAATGGGAAATGGACAAATGTTAATAACTCTTGCTGCACTAGTGCTACTTTCACTAGTTGTTTTAAGAGTAACAAACGGATTTCTAAATACAAATAATGTATTAATGGAAACAAAATTTGGTGTGCTTGCAGTTTCTCTTGCAACATCCATGGTTGAAGAAGCAATGGGTAAATCATTTGATGAGAATACCGCGGATAGTGGTGTTGCTAATGTTTATACTGACTTATCCTCAATTGGCCCAGATGGTGAATCATATCCCAATTTTAACGATATTGATGATTTTAACAATTTAAGTTTTAGCACTTATGACACTAATCTTATTCAGAGCAGATTTGCAGGGATGTTTTCTGCGGAGTTTATTGTTAAATGTAGAGTTGGATATATTGATCCAACAAATCCAGAAGTTTATTCCAGCAGTAAAACATGGCATAAAAAGTTCACAGTCATGGTTACTACTCCTTCTAGCAAAGACACGGTGGAGATGTCAACAATTTATAGCTATTTTTATTACAGGTAGACGAAATGGGTTTTAGTACAATTATAGATATAATGGGTTCAATAGTAATTGGTGGTATTCTATTAATGATTCTCTTGAGACTTAATGATGCAGCTGTTCAAAATTCTTTTCAATATAATGGAGAAGTAATAACCCAAAGAAACCTTGTTGAAGTCGTTAAACTAATAGAACATGATTTTAGAAAAATTGGTTTCTGCAAAGATTGGAGTAATTTTCCTGATCCAACTAAAGCAATACTTGTTGCTGATAGCACTAAAATTATTTTTCTTTCTGATGTAGATAGCGATAAGTTTATGGATACGGTAAAATATATTTTAGGGCCTGCAAGTGAATTAACACAGACCCCCAATCCCAACGATAGAATGTTATATCGGGTTATTAACAATGCTCCAATGGTGGGTGCCAACTTAGGCGTCACAGAATTTAAACTTAAGTATTTTGATCCCTTCGGAAATATAATACCATTGCCAATTTTGAATCCTTCAAAAATTTATACAATGCAAATAGATTTAACAGTAGAAGATGTAGCTGCATATAATCAAGAATATAACAGAGTTTTTTGGCGTCAAATTAGATTAGCTGCACGAAATTTAGAAAACAGATAGGAGTACACAATGGGTGGAAAAGCCGCTATTTTGTTAGTGTTATCATTTAGCACTCTATTTTTAATTTTTGGAAACCGTTTCAATTGGCTTGCAACAGATTCGGTTGACAATTTATCTAGTTATTATATTACGACTAAAGCTCACAATATTGCAGTAAGTGCTGCCAATATGGCTGCGAGTGAAGTATTTATGAACAAAACTTGGGATGTCGGGTATTCTAATGTAGCCTTTGATGGTGGTTATTACACAGTTTATGTAAGTAATCCTACAGGTTCATCTACCACAGAAGTAAAATCAAATAGTGGCAAAAAGGGAGGAAGTAGTTCTAGCTCCTCAAGTAAGGTTGCCGTTTGCCATATTCCTCCTGGTAACCCTAGTGCGAGAAAAACCCTATATCTGCCTCCGACGGCAGTTCCTGCTCATTTGGCGCATGGAGACTATTTAGGTACTTGTGATGCAGAACCTCTTGCTGATGATTTGGTTACAATTGTTTCTCAAGGTACATATGGCGACACGACGGTAACTGTTTATGTTGATTTACGCGGAAGTAATTTTGCCAAATTCGGAAATTTCTATGAAACAGTAACGGCTTATCCAGCCACTGGAGATACTTTCAGCGGTCCTTTTCATGTTAATGATAAATTAACAACATATGGGAAACCAGTATTCTTGGGCAAAGTTAGTACAAAAGATGGTTTAAGAAAACTTGGCTCTCCTAAAAAACCTGAGTTTAATGCTGGTTATGAAACTGGAATTGATATTCCCTTGGAATTTGATACAACTGGCATGAGATCAGCAGCTAGTAATAATGGAAAAGTATTTAAAGACACTTCAGGTGCAGCTCAAGCAATGGATGTTTCTTTTGAATTTCTACCTGGTGGAAATGTTAAGTATAAACAAAAAATCGGTTCCGGCGCTTGGTCAGCTCAAAAGGTTACTACACTTTCAAATCTTGCACCAAATGGTGTAATTTATGTTGAAAAAGGTAATGTTTCAGTAAAAGGAACCCTTAACGGAAAAGCAACCATTGTTGCTAGTAAACGAGGCGACGCAACTAGAGGCAATATATATCAAACGGACGATTTATTATATGCAGATGACCCCAAAACAAATCCTAACTCTGATGACATGCTTGGTTTAGTTGCCGAGCAAGATATTAGGCTTCAATATAACAATGACACAAAAGGTAACGATATAATTACAATGGCTTCAATGTTTGCACTAAACGGAGATGTTGGACCAGAAACAAGTTTAATAGATTATCCAACATTAAATAGGTGGTTAATAACCGGTGGAATAATTGCAAACGGAATTCGAGTAACAGCACGTTATTCAGGCAGTAATCCTACCAAAGGATATAAATTTGTTCACCGCTTTGATGATAGATTTATGTCAGCAGTACCCCCATATTTTCCACATACTAAAAACTATGAAATAGTTTCTTGGTACGAATAATTTTATTGGTAATTATTACATTCTTTCATAGCTTATGTTTGTAATAATTACCGATATTATTCTCTATACTTATTTTATAGCTTAAAATAGTAAAAAATAGTTTAGCACAGTAATTGCATAAACGTTTCATTAACTATGAGATTCTAATATGAATACTGGTCAGATGATGATTACTTTAGCGGCAATGGTTTTGCTTTCCTTAGTAATCCTTAGAGTTACAACTAATTTCCTTACTACCGATGATGTTCTAATGGAATCAAAATTTGGTGTTTTGGGTATTTCGTTGGCAACATCTATTATGGAAGAAGCAACTGGAAAATCATTTGATGAAAAGTCGGATAGTGGTACGGTCCTTTCGCTAAGCGATTTATCCAGCATTGGTCCTGATGCAGGTGAGGTTTACCCTAATTTTGATGATTTTGATGACTATGATGGCCTAGTAAAAATAGACTCTTCAATGCCATCTGCAATATTTCAAATAGAATGTAAAGTTAATTTTGTTAATCCTAATAATTTAGATGGATATTCAGCATCCAAAACTTGGCACAAGAAATTAAAAGTCCTTGTTACAACAAAATCAAGCCCCGACACAATTGAAATGCAAACAATTTATAGCTACTTTTTTTTCAGGTAAACTAATGGGATTTAGTACAATTCTTGATATACTTGGTTCAATAATGATTGGAGGAATGCTTCTTCTAATTCTGTTAAGACTTAACGACGCAGCAGTTGCCAACTCTTTTCAATATAGTGGTGAATTAATCATTCAGAAAAACTTAGTAGAGATTGTAAAGCTATTAGAATTCGACTTACGAAAAATAGGATATTGTGCCGATTGGACAGCACTCCCCAATCCTGCTAAATCAATACTTTCTGTTGATACAAGCAGTATAACTTATTTAACCGACGTTCCAACATTAGCAAATCCAAATGGCGATGGGATTGTAGATACTTTAAGATATTATTTAGGCACTGTGTCAGAGCTAGCCCAAACACCAAATCCGAGAGACAGAATGCTTTACAGACAAGTTAACGGAGGAGTATCTCTTGGTTCAAATCTTGGGATTACTCAATTTGAATTTAAATTCTTTGACACTTTTGGTAATGAAATAAACTTTCCAATTTTATTTCCAGGCGAAATTCAGTCAATGCAAATTGATCTAGCAGTTGAAGATGTTGCTGCATATGATGAGCAATACGGAAGAGTCTTTTGGAGACAAATCCGTTTAGCAGCAAGAAACTTAGGTAACAGGTAGGAGTCAACAATGGGTGGAAAAGGTGCAATTTTATTGGTTTTATCATTTAGTATTCTATTCATGATATTTGGAAATAGGTTTGGATGGCTGGCAACTGATTCAGTGGAAAATTATGCTGACTATTATATTGAAACAAAAGCTCATAATATTGCAGTAAGTGCTGCGAACATAGCCGCAAATGCTATTTTTTTTGATGGCTCATGGGACGATGGATTTGACGAAATAGATTTTAACGGTGGTGAAATTGAAGTAACTATCTCCGATGTTGGCTCCGAAAATTAATGATCTGCACTGGCACCTATCAGGGAATTACAAAAGAAGTAAAGGTTCGTTTTAAACCAAGTAGTTTTGGAAAATTTGCGTATTATATGAACTTATTTGGCGGGGCTGATAAATTTTATACTGGTGATACTATTTGGGGGCCCTTTCATACAAATGGAAAGCTCACGACCCAAGGAAGTCCCGTATTTATGGGAAAAGCAACAACTAACCTTGGTTTAAAAATGTTTGCACCTAAAGACCCCAAGTTTTATGGGGGATATGAAAGTGGTGTAGATGTTCCCTTTGAATTTGATACCACAGGAATACCAACTGCTGCTGGTTCAGGGGGAAAGCTTTTCCCGGCTGGACCACTTGACGTGAGATTGATATTTAACAGTGATGCATCAATTACTTATAGTACTTCACCAAGTGGTGCAAGTGCATGGTCTGCTGCAGTAACTGAACCATTGTCAACATTTGCCCCCAATGGAGTGATCTGGAATCCAAAAGGGAATTTATATGTGTCAGGAACTGTTAACGGAAAATATACTGTAGGGGTAGGAATAAGTTCGGGAGTGGGAAGTGGAAATGTTTACATTGAAGATGATTTAGTTTATAGAAAAGATCCGATAGAGGATCCTACATGCACGGATATGTTGGGAATTGTTTCAGGTAATAACGTTCTTATTGCCGATGTTCCGGCTAATCATAGCAATGTAAATATTCACGCCTCAATACTTGCTACAAAGGGTGGCTTGGCAGTTGAAAACCTTAACTCTTTTCCTGCGGCCGGCAACTTATATTTAGCTGGCGGAATAATTGGTCATCAAAATCAATCTTTTGCTAAATTTAGCGGTTCCACCTTGACCAATGGATTTAACTTAAAACTTAAATACGATGAAAGATTTATGGTTGTAGCACCACCAAAATTTCCTAATACCGCCGGCCTTGAAATTGTTTCTTGGTTCGAATAATTTTAAAAGTGTATCAGTTCAAAATCCCTCATGAACATCGAACACTGAAAAGTCCCAATTTTGTTGGGACTTTTTTTTTCTAAAACAAATTTAATTCCTATTTTTAAACTACATTAACACCATATTTTTAACAAAAAGTATCACTAATGAAAATTCTATTTTTTCTAATTTTTACTCCCGTTCTTTTGTTTGCTCAACTATTTACTATTGAAGGAACTATTACAGAAAGAGCCACAAGAAGACCACTTCCATATGCAAACATAAAGGTAATTGATACTTCTCTTGGAACTTCTGCAAATGCGGATGGGAAATATTTACTACGCTTGGAGAAAGGGAATTATCAATTAGTTGCTTCGTTTATCGGCTTCCAATCCGATACCATTTCTTTACAAATTAATATGGATATTCCAATAAGTTTTAAACTAAATAGAACCTCAATAAATTTAGATGAAATTACTGTTTTACCGAAGGAAAATCCAGCGTTAGCCGTCATCCGAAAAACTATTGAAACAAAAAACAGAAGAAATTACAAACTAAATTCATATCAATTTAAAGCTTACACTAAGGGAGTTATAAAAAGCACACAAGAAATTTCCGCTGGTTCAAATAGTGTTAGCATTGGTTTTGGTGAGGCGGATACTGCAAAATTAATAATTGCCGGAATTTTAGAAAACGAAAGTATTGGGTTTTTCCAGAAGCCCGACAATTACAAAGAAGAAATTGTAGCGCAAAAACAAACAGCAAATTTTCCTTCATCAATTAATATGCTTACTGGTGGTAGAATAATTCAAAATTTTTATTCTAACGATATTCAATTTTTCGGGCGTGAATTAATTGGGCCAATTTCAGATAATGCTTTAGACTACTATTATTATTCAATCTGCGATACTTTGGCAATTGATAATCAAACGGTTTTCAAAATTCAGTTTGAACCAGATTATAAATCAGACCCTGGGTTTTATGGATTTCTTTACATAACCGACAATACCTTTAATTTAATTAAAATTGATGCAAACCTTAACGATGCTGCAAATCCAGGAGGTATTTTCTCTCGAGTAAATATCGTTCAACAATATCTCGAATACTCCGATTCTATATTTATGCCTATCGATTATAGACTTTTCTTAGATGGAAATGTTTTAGGAATGGTAAAATTTGCTTTTGATGTGGAATCAATTCTGTACGATTACAACATTAATCTAAAAATTGATGAAGATTATTTTGACATGGTTGTGCTAAAAATATTACCCGATGCAGACAAAGTGGATTCAACCTATTGGAGTAAAAATCAAAAAATTCCAAACAGTTTGGAAGAAATTAATGCATACAAAAAAATTGATAGCGTTGAAGCAATACCTAAAACTTTTTTGAGTGAATTCTCATGGCTATCCACAACAACATGGTTAAGCGATGATATTTCAACCGTTGGACCTTTGAGTTTTTATCATTTTAACAAAGTGGAAGGACACACACTAAATGCTGGTCTTTACTTCAACGAAGCATTTAGCAAAAGGCTCAATAGTACTATTGATTTCAACTATGGATTTTCTGACAAGCTGTTTAAGTGGGGCTTTGTTGCGGATTATCTACTTGGCGAATATCGTACAACCCAAATATCCGTTTTGGCTTTTGATAATTTAACACCTCTTTTTAGTGAATCGGATGAATACGGAAATTTTCTTTCTACATTAACATCATTATTTGGGCATTACGATTTTAGAGATTATTTTTACTCCAATGGGTTTAACTTTAATATAACTGGTGCTGTGTTTCCAGTACTCGATTTAGGAATTGGATATAACAATAGAACGGATAAAAATAGTTTTGTAAACACAGACTTTTCCTTTTTTAAAAAGGACGATTTCTACGAACCAAGTAAACCAATTTTGGAAAGTAAAATTGTAACTCTTTCTACTAATTTTAAGTTAGACTTTAGAAAATATATTGAGGGTGGATATTTTAGAAGGCGAACTTCACAAGGGAAAAGCTTCTTTACAGTTGAAGGTGAAATTGCTTTTAGTAATAAAACCCTTTTGAGCAGCAATCTTGATTTTGAAATTTATAAGCTTAACGTTTTTGCATCTTTAAATTCGTTTAAGTCAACTAAATATATTGTGTCGGCAAAAGGATTTTACGCCACAGATGCAATTCCATTTCAGCTAATGAATGCACTACCTGGAAACATTTCGCCATTGGGTAAGGACTTTACTTTTAGAACTGTAAATATTTTTAGTACTCTCGGCGACCAAGTTTTTACAATTACTTCGCAATATCAGTTCAATGACGAACTATTCAAAATGTTACGAATTCCTATATTGAAAGATGCACGATTAAAATTGGATGCACATTTTAACATTGCATGGTTAAGCATTTCGGATAAATCAAAAACCACAAACACTGTTTCGTTTAACAATTCCTATTCGGAATTTATTAAACCCCTTTACGAATTAGGCTTTGGCATTGGGCATCAGCTTCTTCCACTTAAACTAGAATTCACATGGCGGTTGAACCACACAAACGAAAACAGCTTTGTTATTGGAATAAACTCAATTGCATTGTAGCTCTAGTGTTGTGCTGAATTTATTTCAGTATCTGGATAATTACACATAGAGTTTATAAAGGTTATAGAGGAAAGCTTGTCAGCGACGCTTTTTTTAAAGGTGCGTGCCTCTTCATCAACTTTCCTCTTCAAAACCAGTTGATTTAGTACAAAAATTTGCATCTCTCCCAAATGATGTTATTTTAAGTAGCAACATTTACGATAAAAATTGAGTTTTTAACTAATATTCAACTTTACCCAAGGAGAAAATTTGAGCTTAATAGATATAATTGTTTTCATTGTTTATTTCACAGCAATGTTGGGAATTGGCGTTTATTTTTACAGAAAAAACAATAATATTGACGATTATTATGTTGGCGGGCGTTCGCTTGGGAGCTGGCATATTGGACTCTCTGTAGTTGCAACTGATGTTGGGGGAGGTTTTTCTATCGGGTTGGGCGGTTTAGGTTACATAATTGGAATAGCTGGTTCGTGGATGCTTTTTACTGGATTAATTGGTGCTTGGTTAAGTGC
>Ga0102812_10002913_pt1 | contig 11307 bp, 12 predicted proteins | sample ColrivemetaGS713_FD_79334 | JGI IMG/M metagenome (GOLD analysis project Ga0102812, IMG submission 79334) | Estuarine microbial communities from the Columbia River estuary - Flood tide ETM metaG S.713 | ecosystem: Environmental > Aquatic > Marine > Intertidal zone > Estuary | place: USA... | reverse complement strand
TGCTTCAACAAGATAAACCACAGGATTATGTGATTGCATCAGGTAAACAAATTTCTGTAAGAGATTTTTTTATTAAAAGTTGTTCATTTCTTGGCTTAAAAATATCTTTTAAAGAATCAGGTATAAATGAATATGCTAAAGTTTTAGAAGTCGATAAAAACTTAACTCCTGCAATAAATATTGGTGATGTTATTTTAAGAATAGATAAAAGATATTTTAGACCAACAGAAGTTGAAACTCTTTTAGGCGACTCATCTCTTGCAAAAAAAAATCTTAATTGGATGCCTGAGATTTCAATTGATGAGTTAATTGAAGAAATGATTAAATCTGATTTAAATTTCTATAAAAAATAACCTGTAATGTCACACATTCCTGAAGATCTTATAAAGAAACATAAAAAAATTTTTTTTACAGACGCTCGAGGTTCCAATTCTATTCATCTTGAAGATAAAAACGAAAGCTTGTTATTGAAAGAGTCTTTTTCAAAAAAAAATGTATTTAGAGGAATGCATATACAAATTCCTCCCAATCCTCAAAAAAAATATATAAAAGTTATTGATGGAAGAATAAAAGATTATGTTATTCCTCTTGATTCAAAAAGAATTGATTTTGGAAAAATTTATAGTTTTGATATTGATCAAGAAAGTGATGTTTTCGAAATACCATGTTATTGTGCTCATGGTTTTCATGCTCTAGAAGACACAAATTTTATGTATATTTGTGTTGGAAACTATTCAGATGCTCATGAGCTTTCTATCGTTTTACCAGATTTTTCAGATGATTTGCATAGATCAAAAAAAGATCTTTCAGGCATTTCTCTATCTCACTCTTTAGAAATTTGTAAAGATATTAACTGGGATGAATTTATATGAAGCTGTCTCTTATTACAATTTGTTATAACAGTGAAAATACAATTTTAAAAACTTTAGACTCTGTTAATTCTCAAACATACAAAAATATTGAATACATAATTATTGACGGTTTATCAAAAGATAATACTAATAAGATAATTAGGTCTCATGAAGTAAATGTTGATGTTCATATTTCTGAGCAAGATGATGGCATTTTTGATGCTTATAACAAAGGCATTTTGCATGCAACAGGAGATGTCATAGGATTTATAAATTCAGATGATTTTTTTTATGATACAAACTCAATCTATAAAGTTATGCATCAATTTGAAAATGAAAAATCTTTAGATGTTGTTTTTGGAAACATTTTATTATTAAAGAATGATAATAAAGAATCTATTTTCAGAAAATGGAGAAGTGGGCCTTTTAAGAGATATAAAATTTTTCTTGGCTGGATGCCACCTCACCCCGGTTTTTATATTAAAAAAGACAAAATAGACTCATTAGGTTTTGATAAGTCATATAAAATCGCTGGAGATTATGATTTTATGATAAGACATCTTTTAAAAATTGATGAAAATAAAGTTAAAAACATCAATGAGTTTATTACTTGTCAGCTTATTGGAGGAGTAAGTACTACTTTAAGTTTTAATGCAATACTTAGAAAATTTAAAGAAGATATTAAATCCATGAAGTCTAATAGAATTTTCTATCCACTTGCAATAATGGGCAAAATCCTCGGAAAAATAAATCAATTTTTTTGACAAGAATGATGAAGGAACAATCTAAAATAATTATATCTGATAATACAGATTTACCCTTTTCAATTTTTAAAAAACTCTATTATGATGCAATTCAAAAAGATCAGCCCAATGCAGATGCAATGGCAATTTCAACGTCAAATAATAATAACGTTGTTTCATCTAGGTTTGTAAATTTAAAATATATTGTTAATAACGAGCTAATCTTTTTTACAAACTATAATAGCCCTAAGTTTACTGATATAAAATTTAATCCAAATGTCTCTTGTTTAATTTATTGGCAAAATACTAATGTTCAAATTAGAATCTGCGGTAAGGCAGATGCTAGCAGCAATAAAATTTCAGATAAGCATTTTGATGATAGAGAATACTCAAAAAATGTAGCAGCAATATCCTCAAATCAATCAAAAACCATAGAGAGCTATGAACGCCTAATGAGTATTTATGAAGAAAATTTAAAAAAATATTCCAATGCTCTCCCAAAAAGACCTAATAATTGGGGTGGAGTTTCAATAAAACCATCATATTTTGAATTTTGGTATGGATCTAATGTTAGGCTTAACAAAAGAGAGTGCTTTTGCAAAGTGAATGATTTATGGCAAAAATCAATTCTTCAGCCCTAAACTTGCATTGAAAATTTTTTTTTATAGTATAAAATCAACAAAATTATGTTAAATGTCACTAAAAAAATCCAATTCAATAAGATAATAATCGATGCCTAATATAATATTCCTTTTACTCTCCCAATAGGTAGGTACCTTATAGCTTCTTCAAAAAAAAATATTACTCCTATTAATGAAAAAATTAAAGCTGTTGAGGTAATGCTGATAGGTGCAAGTGGCGAAAAAATCGGACTTATTAAAATTAGTCAAGCTCTCGAATCAGCTAAAGCATTATCTTTGGATTTAGTTCAAGTCTCTCCTTCTGATGCTGAGCCAGTTGTATGTAAATTGTTAGATTATGGTAAGCATCTTTTTGATAAGAAGAAAAGTATTTCATCTTCAAAGGTTAAAGTTAAGAGAAATACTACAAAAGAAATAAAATTTAGGCCGTCCACGGATACTGGAGACTACAATATTAAATTAAAAAAGATTAAAAGCTTTATTATTGACGGAGATAAGACTAAAATAAGCGTCCGTTTCAGAGGTAGAGAAATACTTAATAGTGATATGGGTCTTAATCTATTAAATAGATTGAGAGATGAGCTAGAAGATATAGCTCAGGTAGATCAAGAGCCATCATTGGAAGGTAGGCAACTACTGATGGTATTATCACCTCTGAAAAAAAAGTAATGCATATATAATTTAAAGAAGAAATAATGGGATATAAGTTAAAAACACATTCTGGAGCAGCTAAACGTTTTAAGAAGACTGGTTCTTCTTTAAAAAGTAAAAGCGCTAATAGGAACCATATTCTTACAAAACAATCCACAAAAAGAAAACGACATAATAGAGGTTTGAATAAGTTATCTGGTGTGGTGTTAAAGATGGCTTCTAAACTAATAAGAGGGTAAATTATGCCAAGAACTACCAAATCTGTTGCAGCTAAAGCTAAACATAAGAAAGTACTAAGTGCTACAAAAGGTCATTATGGTGCTAGAAGTAGACTATTTAGAACTGCCAAGCAATCAAATATTAAATCTCTTCAATATGCATTCAGAGATAGAAAAAACAAAAAAAGAGCTTTCAGAGCACTTTGGATAGCTAGAATCAATGCTGGGACAAGAGAGCATGGTGTTACGTATTCTATTTTTATGAACTCTCTAGACAATAAAAAAATTGTATTAAACAGAAAAATCTTATCTGACATAGCTATCTCTGACAATGCAACTTTTGAGGAAATTGTAAAAACTGCTATAAGCTAGAAATCTTGATAAATGTCATCATCTAAATACATTTATTCGCCTAGCCTAGATCGAGTCAAGGGTACACTTCACCCAATAAACCAAATGAAAGATTCAATAATGAATTTACTTATTTCTTTTGGTTTTGAAGTGATTGAAGGCCCAGAGATCGAAACAGAAAAATATAATTTTGATATGCTTAATATTAAAAAATCACATCCTGCTAGGCAAATGCATGATACTTTTTATGTTGAAAATAAATCAAATCTTTTAAGAACCCATACATCACCAGTTCAGGTAAGAGGGATGTTAGAAAAGAGCCCTCCAATTGCATTTATTTCAGGTGGAAAAGTCTACAGAAAAGATGATGACGCCACCCATTTACCAATGTTTCATCAAGTAGAAGGAATTTTTGTTGATGAAGATGTAACTTTTGCTCATTTAAAAGACCTTATTTATAAAATTATTCACTCCTTATTTGGTGAAGATGTACAATTACGTTTTAGACCATCATATTTTCCATTTACAGAACCATCTGCAGAAGTTGATATCTTGTCAAAAGAAGGCAAATGGTTGGAGATACTTGGTTGTGGTATTGTAAATCCAATTGTTCTTGAAAATTGCAATCTAAATTCTAAAAATTTTAAAGGTTTAGCATTCGGTCTTGGCATTGAAAGAATTGCAATGTTGAAGCATGGTGTTAAAGATATAAGAGAATTTTATAAATCAAATTTAGATTTTCTTGGCCAATTTAAATGAAGATAGCATATCAACATATCAAAAAATATATTAAAGAAGATGTGACAATTGACGAATTGTCAGCTAGCTTATTCCAACTCGGACATGAGCATGAAATTGAAGGCAATATATATGATATTGAATTTACTCCAAATAGAGGAGATTGTTTGTCAATTAATGGCATATTAAGAGATTTAGGTGTTTTTTATACAGTAGATCATAACCAAGAAATTTATAATAAAGATATTGATTCACTTGAGATTAATTTTAAAAATCAAGCAAAAGATATTTGCCCCAAAATATCTTTCTTAAAATTAGAAATTGATGAACTTCCGGACTCATATATGAAAGACATAGATGATTACTTTGAAGACTTAGGTTTGACTAAAATTAATTTTTTTACTGATATTTCTAATTTTCTATCATATGAAACTGGGCAGCCAACACATTGCTATGATGAAAAAAAACTAAAAGGAAATATAACTCTTCTAGAGACCAAAGAAGAGATTAAATTTGATACATTACTGGGCAAAACAATTCAATTAAAAGAGAAAAATCTTGTTTTTCAGGATGACAATAATGTAATAAATTTAGCTGGGATAATGGGTAGTCAGGATACAGCATGTAGAAAAGATACTAAGTCTGTAATTATTGAGTGTGCATACTTTCAACCTGAAGCAATAATAGGTAAATCTATAAAGTATGATCTTCAATCAGAAGCTGCATACAAATTTGAAAGAGGTGTTGATCCCAATAATCAAGAAACTGTACTAAGGAGATTTATAAAAATTGTTAGTGAACACGCAACAATAAATAAAATGTCAATTTGCTTACTTAAATATTTTGAAGATAATACTTTAATAATTCCAATCGATGAAAATGAAATAAATAATATTTTAGGCATCAACATATCTAGAGATCAATATTTAGAATATCTTTGCAAACTAGGATTTGTGCATAAAGAAGATTTTATAGAAATTCCTTCTTATAGAAGTGATATCCACTCGCAAAATGATTTAGCAGAAGAAATAGCCAGAATCATTGGCTACGATAATATTCCAAAATTAAAAATAAGTATTCCCAAAAATAATTTTCATACTTTAGATAATTTTGAAAACAAGTTAAGGACTTTTTTAGTTGATAATAGTTTTCATGAAGTTATCAATTTCCCATTTACAATATCGCAATCTGAAAGCGCAATTAAAATAGATAATCCATTGGATTCAAATAGAAATTTTTTAAGAATAAATGTCACTGATTCTTTAATTGAGAACCTTCTGTATAATGAAAGAAGGCAAAAAGATTCTATCAAACTATTTGAAATTTCAGATGTTTATATCTCTGAATCAAATTATATCTCAAAGAAAAAAATACTATCAATTATTGCAACTGGAAGAGTTGGATTAAATTATGAAGATTTTTCAAAGAAAATTGACATTGATTACATTGCTAATATATTTAATAGAGTTTTTCCGAATACTAATTTTGATTTCAGACTTTTCCCAAGAAATAAAATTAATACAAAAAAGAATGATGAAATTGTTTACATGGAAATAGATCTTGATGAGCTCATAAATAATACATTTAAATATGCTTTCATTGCAAAAGATCTAGATTCTTTTGTCAAATATCAGCCTATTTCTGAACAACCTTTCTCAATTAAAGATATTTCTTTTTTAATCGAAGATGAAGATAAATTAAAACTTCTTGAAACTCTAATTTCAGATTTTCATAGTGAGATATTAAAAAATGTCTTTATTTTTGATTATTACAAAAATCATAAAGAAAATATTATAAAAATTGGATACAGATTTACTTTTCAATTACATACAAGAACTCTAATAGACAAAGAGATAGATAAAGAAATTAAAAGAATTATTGAACTAGTTGATGATATTAATGGTGTAAGCATACCAGGTTTATCATAGGTTTCCATGACAAAAAAAGATATACAAAATTTTATTTCTGCTAGAGCAAATATATCAAGAAAAAACTCTTTAAAATTGATAGATTTATTTTTCCATGAAATTAAAAAGAATTCATTTAAATCTCAACAGAAGATAAGCAATTTTGGAACCTTTAGAAGGCATATAACTCCCACTAGGATCGGCAGGAACCCAAAAACCAAAGAAGAGTTCCAAATAAAAAGCATAATCAAGATTACCTTTTCTTTATCTAAAGGGATTAAAGACATTTTAAATTAAGCATAAATATTAAACTTAAACTATAATTAGCCGTATTATGAAAACTAAATATTATTTTTTTACCCTTTTTTTCAGCTCCTTTATTCTTTCTCAATCTATAGATGATAAATTTTTAGAAAGTCTCCCAGAAAATATTCAACAAGACTTGCTAAGCGAGGCTTCAAAAAACAATGATGAAGATATTATATACAGATCACCAAATACTCGACAGGAATTACCCTTACAAACTGTTAATCGTTTGGTCTCTGAAATTGAAGAGTTAAAGAAGAAATATACTTCAACAGAAATTGATTCTAATGAGCTTAAAAGATTTGGTGATGGATTCTTTAGCTCAATACAATCATCATTCATGCCCATAAATGACCCTAGTTTTAGTAATGGTTATATTATTAATCCTGGTGATAAGATTAGATTGCAAATAGTTGGTCCTCAATCCTCAATTTCTGATTTTGAAGTTGAGAGAGAAGGGTCAATAAATATCCCAAATATTGGTAAGTTCTATTTAGCAGGCCTTGAATTAAAAGAGGCCGATAAGATGTTAAAAGAAGCTATAAGCTTAAAGTTAACAGGCTCGAACTCTTTCTTAACTTTAACCGGTATAGGCGATATACAGATATTGATGGTTGGAAATATAAAAAAACCAGGTATATACACGATTAATGGAAACTCTAATATTCTTCATGCTCTAGATGTATCTGGAGGTATTGCCAATAATGGGAGCTATAGAGATATATCAATTAAGAGAAATAATAATATTATAGCTAGTGTAGACTTATATGATGTCTTTATTAATGGAAATACGAAACAAGATTTCAACTTAAGGAGTGGAGACACTATTTTGGTTGGTGCAATATTGCCAACTGTAGCTATTTCAGGCGCAATATCTAATCCAGCAATTTATGAGATAAAAGAAAAAAGCTTAAGCTCTTTAATTGAGATATCAAATGGATTAACCCATGATATTGATTCTGAAAGAAATATTATAATAACAAGAAAAAATCAAAATTCATTAATAGAATTAAGTCTTAATAAAAATTCATTAATAAATTTTGAAATTTTACCTGGTGACAATATATATATACCACAATACTCTGCAAAACCATCTAAAGTATCTTCAGTAACAATTAAAGGACAAATTAATCAACCAGGTACCTATACTTTAGATGAAGGAGAGACTCTATCAAATCTTGTAAATAGAGCAGGAGGATACAAATCAAACGCTTATACAATTGGTGCAATTCTTTCAAGAGAGTCCCTCAAAAGATTGGAAGAAGAGATCAATGAAAGAATCTATAAAGATCTAATAAAATATATCATTAACACCTCATCAAAAACAGCTGGTGGAAACGGGGGCGAATCAGGACTCCCGCTACTTTTATCAGAATTTAAGGATACTAAACCAATTGGAAGAATGCCTGCTGAATTTGATTTGGATGTATTAGAACAAAATCAAAGTAAAGATATCCAATTGCAAGATGGAGACTCAATTTTTATTCCATCTATGCCAACAGAAGTATATGTATTTGGCGAGGTAATGAATCCAGGGTCAAGAATTTATGATCCTAAGTTTGGATTCCAGTCATATATCAATGAATCTGGAGGTTTAACTAATTTTGCACTAGATTCGCATATTATTATTGTAAGTCCTGATGGCATCGCTCAAAAAGGTAAAAGAAACCTTAGGATTTTAAGTGAATCATTAGATATTTTGCCAGGAACAATGATATATGTTCCTAGAGAGGTTGGCAAAAGAGACAATTTAGAAGTTACAGCTTTAATGACAAATGTCTTTAGTAGTTTAGCAATTTCATTAGCATCTTTGAATTCTATTACATCTGATTAGTGCAATACATATAAAAATGAGAATACTTTCTTTCATTTTTATAATATTGTTTCCTTCATATCTTAAATCTAGTTATTTAGATTACATATATATAAATCAGGATCCATCAATCAATTCTTTTGGTCAGACTGGATTAATACAAACTCCTAGTGCTGAAACTATGGGCGAGGGAAGCGTGTATTTTACTTTTAATAAAAATAATATTTGGAAACTAGGAACATTAACTGTTACCCCATATGACTGGTTAGAGGCAAGCTATTTTTACTACAGACCAACAGATCTATATTTTGGTAAATTAAAAGGTAAATTTTTAGATAAAGGTTTTAATTTAAAGATGGTTTTGGGCTTTAAGAATGACAGTATACCAAATATTGCTATTGGCTTAGATGATTTTGCAGGCACAGGAATATTTTCTAGAGAGTATATTGTTTCTACAACCCAGATTAAAAATATTAAAATTACAGCTGGTTATGGGTGGGGCAAATATGCAACAGGATACCAATTAGATAATCCAATTAGTTTCATTAGCGATAATTTATCAAATAGACCTTTACCAAAAAGTGGAGATGGTCAGGGTGGTCTTCCCACATATAACACATGGTTTAAAGGCCCTGCGAATTATTTAGGAGGTATAGAAATAAATATTCCATATGCAAAAGGATTAAAGTTAATGGCTGAATATGATCCTTTTGATTATAATATTTTTTCAACATATCCAGACAGCAATCTTTTTTTTGCACCGAACTCAAAAAGGGCTAAAGATTCAGATTTAAATATTGGCCTTTCTTTTCCAGTAAATGAGAACTTAATGCTAAAGCTATCTTATATAAAAGGAAATCTTGTTAATTTTTCATTCAGCTTTGGTGGGAGATATGATAGGGATAGAAAAAAGAAAGAAAAGTTTCAACCTAAAGTTGAAAAAAAATTAGTTAATACAAAAAAAGACTTTTATAGGTCCATACTTAAAAATATTAATAAAAATAATGATATTTTCTTACAAACTGCAGATTTAGATGAAAAAAATAAGAAATTAAAACTATCTGTCAGTACTTCAAAATACATAAACCCTATAATTTTATCTTCAAGAACTGCATATATTGCAATGCAGACAGAGGGTTTTGATATAAAGAATATACAGATATCTCAAATTAATACAGGTATAGAATTAAATAAGATCACATACAAAACTTCAGATATCTTATCTAAAAAAACAACTTTACCAATTGTTATAAGAAATACAGATATCGAAAAGGGTTCTATGGAATATTTAGAGCATGAATTTCAACCAAAAGTAAAATTTCCAACTATTTTTTCAAGTTTTTCGCCTGCATTAAGAACTCATGTGGGCTCTCCTGAGCAATTTATATATTATGGGTTGGGAATCAAACACAATCTAGAAATCCAATTTGCTAGGAATTTTTTGCTTAAATCAGAAGTTGGCTACAACATTACTGATAATTTTAATGAAAAAGTATCAAGAACAGACTCACCATATCTTCCAAATGTTAGAACAGAGATAGTAAAATATCTCCAGGAAAGTAATACTTACATTGACAGTCTGCAATTAGATTACTTTTTTTCACCGAAGGAAAATTTTTATTCAAAAATTTCTGCTGGAATATTTGAACCTATGTATGCTGGTATTGGGGGAGAAATTTTGTACAAGCCTTTTAACCAAAATTATTCAATTGGTATGGAATTATATAAAGCCAAAAAAAGAGATTATGATCAAAAATTTGATTTGTTAGATTATGATGTTTATACAGGACATTTAATCTTTAATTACTATCTACCAAGACTAGGAATTATAACGAATATAACCTATGGAAGATACTTAGCAAAAGACGTGGGTTATACTTTTGATATATCAAGAAAGAATAAACATGGATTTAGAGCTGGAATTTTCTTCTCAAATACTAATGTTTCTGAATTAGAATTTGGTGAAGGTAGTTTTGATAAAGGTTTTTATTTTCAAATACCATTTGATTTTTTCAGTAAGTCATATAGTACGAACCATCTTAATTTTAAATTACGACCTTTGACCAGAGATGGGGCTGCAAAACTTGAAGTTGGTAACGATTTAGGTGGTATTATATTTAATTCTTCACACTCTGAAATATACAATGGATGGCACGGATTTCTCAAATAAAATAATTTTATATTCAAGTATTCTCATTTTAAATGGATGTACCTCCATGAACTTTTTATCAGACTACATTGGTAATGATAAAAAAGAACTCTCTATGAGCGCTGAAGAAATTAAAAATTTTGATAATACTAGACATATTATAAGTATAAATAAGAATGATGAAAAAATTTCATACCTAAACAAAACATATTTTGATAATCATTTGAAAAGATGGTCATTAAATGACGAAATATTTTATATTTTAAACAATGGAAAGATCGTTAAAACAATTGGATTAAAAAATGATTTAGAAATTATTAGCTACAAAAGTTTTTTAAACGAAGATATAACACAAATAGACGGAAAAAAATCAAAAGCAATTATTAGATTTTCAAATCCTGAATCAAATTATTTAAAAATTTTGTATGAATACAAAATTATAGACAAAGGTGCTATGAAAAATTTAAAAGATCAGAAAGTTGATTACTTATTAATAGAAGAGTCTTTTAATATTCCTTTGATTCGCTGGAGTGGTAACAACTATTACTGGATTGATGGAGAAAAAAATATCATCAAAACAAGTCAGTATATAGATCCTCAGAATAATAAATTTTTACTAACTTTCCAATAAAAAAAAGCGACATTTTGTCGCTTTTTTTTATTATTATTTATTATTAACTACCAGTAGAAGTTCCGGTTGAAGTACTTGTTGAAGTTGAAGTACTTGTTGAAGTTGAAGTGCTTGTAGTTTCTTCAGTATCAGTAGCTGTAGAGGTACTTGTAGTTTCTTCAGTATCAGTAGCGGTACTTGTAGTTTCTTCGGTATCTGCATCAGTAGAAGTACTTGTTGAAGTACTTGTAGCCACTTCCTCAGTCGAAGTTCCAGTTGACGTGCTAGGAGCAGGGCTAGGACTTGGGCTAGGGCTAGGGCTAGGGCTA
>Ga0102812_10002909_pt1 | contig 11313 bp, 7 predicted proteins | sample ColrivemetaGS713_FD_79334 | JGI IMG/M metagenome (GOLD analysis project Ga0102812, IMG submission 79334) | Estuarine microbial communities from the Columbia River estuary - Flood tide ETM metaG S.713 | ecosystem: Environmental > Aquatic > Marine > Intertidal zone > Estuary | place: USA: Columbia... | reverse complement strand
GCCGGCTGCCTATATCGGTCGCTGCCGGGTGGTGCCGCTACGCAACACCGGGGCGGCCCTGTCGCCTCACAGTGCGTTCCTGATCATGCAAGGCCTGGAAACCCTGAGCCTGCGTATGAAGCGCCACTGCAAAAACGCCAAAAAGGTCGCTAAATACCTGCAGCAACACCCGCAAGTCGAATGGGTGAATTATGCGGCCCTCAAGGACAGCCCCTATCGGGACAACTGCGAGGCTTTCTGTGACGGCAAAGCTGCAGGCATTGTCAGCTTCGGGATCAAGGGTGGAATCGAGGCGGGCTCGCGCTTTATCGATGCCCTGCAGTTGATCCTGAGGCTGGTGAATATTGGCGATGCCAAGTCGCTGGCCTGTCACCCGGCCAGCACCACGCACCGCCAGCTGAATCCGCAGGAATTGGCCTCAGCGGGGGTCAGTGAAGAAATGGTGAGGTTGTCGGTGGGTATTGAGCATATCGACGATATCCTGGCGGATATTGAACAGGCCCTAAAGGCCAGCAAATAGGCTGGACGCGATGGTCGAATTTATTCGACCGACACCCGCAGCAGTGGTGGAATATCCGGATGTGCGCCACCCTGCTCACCTGGCTGCCCTACCAGCGCCTGTAGCGCCGGACCCAGTTGCGGCTTTACTTCCTCCGGACGCAGCGGCTCGCCACATTCGCTGCAGGTCAGCTGGGCCCGGAGTTTTTTCCCGCATTTCTGGTGAACATATTCCAGGGGCGCGCCCTCGCCCTTATCCATCCACTCATCACCCCAGCGACTGAGGCTCATCAGCACCGGGTAAAGGCCAAGGCCCTTGCGGGTCAACCGGTATTCGTAACGCAGCGGCCGTTCGTGATAAGGCACTTTCGCCAGCACCCCCTGGTCCACCAATTTGCCCAGCCGTTCAGACAGGCGGTGCCGGGTAATGCCCAGGTTGGCCTGGAACTGGTCAAACCGGCGCGTGCCCAAAAAGGCGTCGCGGATAATCAACATGGTCCAGCGCTCCCCTACTATGGACAGCGCCCTGGCAACCGAGCACACCTGTTTATCAATATCGTCCCAGCGCATGGGCTTCCCCGTTTTGGATTATTGTTTGGAATTTCTGCGAGATTCAAAATGTAGCACATTGATTCTGAAAGGGAACCGTTGGCATCCCCCGGGGCTCAGCTGCCAACAACAAAAAAAGGGCAGATAAAAATCTGCCCTTCAATTGCGGGTAGCTGATCGCTACCCGGGATCACCACTGAACTCAGCCAAACTGGTTCATGGTGTTGTCTTTACCACCGGCCTTGAGGGCCGCATCACCGGCAAAGTATTCCTTGTGGTCGTCGCCCAGGTCGGAACCCGCCATGTTCTGGTGTTTGACACAGGCAATACCCTGACGGATCTCCTGGCGTTGTACACCTTTCACATAGCCCAGCATGCCCTGCTCGCCAAAGTACTCCTTGGCCAGGTTGTCGGTAGACAGGGCCGCGGTATGGTAGGTGGGCAGTGTGATCAGGTGGTGGAAAATGCCTGCTTCACGGGCTGAATCAGCCTGGAAGGTACGAATCCAGTTATCAGCCTCAATTGCCAGGTCGGTGGTGTCGTAATCAATACTCATCAGGTTATCGCGATCATAGGCGGATACGTCTTTTCCTTCCTTTGACCAGGCATCAAATACCTGCTGGCGGAAGTTCAGTGTCCAGTTGAAAGACGGTGAGTTGTTGTACACCAGCTTGGCATTGGGGATGACTTCACGAATACGCTTGACCATGCCGCCGATCTGGCCGATATGGGGCTTCTCGGTCTCAATCCACAGCAGGTCGGCACCATTTTGCAGGCTGGTGATGCTATCCAGGACACAGCGATCTTCACCGGTACCCTTGCGGAACTGGTACAGGTTGGACGGCAGGCGCTTGGGACGAACCAGCTTGCCATGGTAGTTGATGATCACGTCGCCGTGGTTCATCTCAGCGTGCTCCAGCTCTTCAAAATCCAGGAAGCTGTTGTATTGGTCGCCGAGATCGCCCACTTCGTGAGTCACGGCGATCTGCTTGGTAAGGCCGGCACCCAGGGAGTCGGTACGGGCAACAATCACACCCTCTTCAACACCCAGCTCCAGGAAGGCGTAACGCACGGCGCGGATCTTGGCCAGGAAGTCTTCATGGGGAACGGTTACCTTGCCGTCCTGGTGGCCGCACTGCTTCTCGTCGGAAACCTGGTTCTCGATCTGGATGGCGCAGGCGCCTGCCTCGATCATCTTCTTGGCCAGCAGGTAGGTTGCTTCTGCGTTGCCAAAACCAGCGTCAATATCCGCAATGATCGGTACCACGTGGGTCTGGAAACCGTCGATTTTCTTCTGCACCGCCTGGGTGGCTACCTGGTCACCGGCTTCACGGGCCGCGTCCAGCTCTCGGAACAGGCCGCCCATCTCGCGGGCATCTGCCTGGCGCAGGAAGGTATAGAGCTCCTCAATCAGGGCTGATACCGAGGTTTTCTCGTGCATGGACTGATCGGGCAGCGGGCCAAACTCGGAGCGCAGGGCCGCAATCATCCAGCCAGACAGGTAAAGGTAGCGCTTGTCTGTTGAATTGAAGTGCTTCTTGATGGAAATCAGCTTCTGCTGGCCGATAAACCCGTGCCAGCAACCCAGCGACTGGGTGTATTGGCTGCTGTCTGCGTCGTAGTCAGCCATATCCTTGCGCATGATAGCGGCGGTGTATCTGGCGATATCCAGGCCGGTCTTGAAGCGGTTCTGCAGGCGCATACGGGCTGCGCTCTCAGGATTGATATCATCCCAGGTGCCACCCTGCTGGGAGCGCAGTTTGGCAATGGCGTCTATGTCTTGCTGGAATTGTGGCATGGTGATACCTCGCGATACTCTGGTTTGGAATAGAAACGAGGATTGGCAGCACCACTGCGGCACGCCAACCCATCAGCTGGCGAGGATACTAGTCCTCTACTGCCCATAAATGAAATAAATGGGAAATATTTTTACTATTCGTTTGGTGAATCTAGCGTGCCCGCCGTCACCTGCTCTTTAAGCTCCGCCTTGAGCACCTTGTTGGTGGCGTTACGGGGCAGTGCCCGGGGACTGAAAAATACCCTGGTGGGCAGCTTGTAGCTCGCCAGCCGGCCGCGGGCAAATTCCAGCAGCCCTGCCGCGTCCAATGCCTTACCCGGATGCAGGTGGACAACCACAGCCACCTCCTCCCCCCAACGCTCGTGGGGCAGCCCGATGGCGGCCACCTCCCTGATCGCTGGCATCTCCAGCAACTGGTTCTCGATCTCGGCGGGATAGATATTCTCTCCCCCCCGGATAATCATGTCCTTGGCGCGGTCGGCCAGGAACAGGAAGCCGTCGCTGTCCAGGTAACCGATATCCCCGGTCTTCAACCAGCCATTGATGATCTCTTTGGCATTCACCTCGGGACGATGCCAGTACTCGCGAATATTGCAGCAGCTACGCACCCATATTTCCCCCGTGTCGCCGGCCGGCAGGTCATCACCCGCCTCATCACAGATACGCAGGTCGACAATGGGGTGGGGCAAGCCGGCGCTGCCAGGTTTGCTTATAAAGGCTTTACCGGTGAGGGACGCACCCTGGGCGTTGGTCTCTGTCATACCCCAGCCGGTGCCGCTGAAGTTGTTAGGCAGTTTTTCGCCAAGTAATTGGCCGACCCGCGGCGGTGTTGCCGCGCCGCCAATACCTATAGAGAACAGGCTGCTGGTGTCAGTCTGGGCAAAGTTCGGGGCTTCCAGCAGGTCCAGCACCATGGAAGGCGCCGCCGCCACTGTGGTCACGCGTTCTCGGGCGATGACCTCCAGCGCCTGGTCGACATCCCATTTGTACATCATGACAATACGGCGCCCGGCCCGCAGATTGGTAAGGAACTGGGCATGGCAGCCACTGACATGGAACAGCGGCACGGCCAGCAGGCTGGTGGGTTCAAAGCCTTTCTCCAGCATCGCAGTGATGGCCTCGCCATTGCACATGGCTGCTGCAATCGCCGCGCATTCAAAATTGGACAGGGCCTGGCAGATAGCGCGATGGGTAGAGACCGCACCCTTGGGTTTACCGGTGGTGCCCGAGGTGTACATGATCATGGCCATATCATCGCCACTGATCGCAACCGGGGTCGGGCTATGGCCGCGAAAATCAGCTACCCAGGCCTCCAGCCCCTGAGGGTCGTCCTGGCGATCAGGGCGAGCGATAACAGCGCCTATACCTGACGCTGCAAGGGTTTTTGCAATACCGTTGTAGCGCTGCTGGTCGCAGAACACCAGCCGCGCTCCCGCGTCGCTGATGGTAAAGGTGATGTCTGCCGGTTGGCCCCAGCTGTTGATCGGGACAATCACCGCGCCAATACTGACCACGGCAATGAACACCGCCATCCACTCCGGGTAATTGCGCATGGCCAGCGCCACCCGGTCACCCTGCTCTATCCCCTTGGCCTGCAAGGCCGCTGCGATCGCATCTGCTTCTGCGAACAACTGGCTGAAGCTGCGACGCTCGCCCTCATACACGAGGAATTCGCGATCACCGTGCTGGCGAGCGGGTGCCAGGGCGTCTGCCAGATTATCAGCTGCATTAACGTAGTAACGTCCGCTCGCGTCACTGCCACCTATCTCCCACGGAGCGCCAGTTCCGGTTAACTGGGCAATCGCCGCATCATATTCCTGCCTCAGTTCCGACATCAGTAACGGACTTCCAGCTCAACCCCGAAATGGTCGGAGGGGTGGGTTAGCTTCGGTGAATCCTCCGGCTGGAGATCAGATGGGGGAACCAGGGCTTCTATGGACACTGGCGTATCAAATACCCGCCGGGCCCTCAAGCCGGATGTGGCCTCCAGGTTCTTGACGAACACATGATCCAGCAATTTGCCACCACTGCCACCACCCGGCTTCAGCACCAAATTCTCCTCGTAACAAAAGGTACAGGGCAACTGCTCAGCAGCCGGGTCTACAAAGCCATCATCAAGCCACAGCCGGCAGTTATCGTCGAACTCCCCATTAATTCCATTGCCGGGATCGGCGATACTGCAATTGAAATCCCCTGCGAAGTAGATCGGGTTGTCTCCCGCTTTGGTATTGGCGAAGGCGACCATCTGCTCCAGCATAAAGCGGTTTTCGCCCTCCCATGAGTTGTGTTTACCATTGGCCGGATAAGGCGGGGAGTCGCCCAGGTTGGCGGTGGGATGGGTGCAGGCCACCACCTGGGTTTGCTTGTTCAAGTTAATTTCAGCGTAGAGTGCACCGCGGTGATTGGCGCTGGAGTCATCGATGAAATCCTGAAACTCGCGGGCTTCCAGCGGGTATTTGGATGCCAGGATCAAACCCAGCGAGCCCCCAAAAGCAAACTTACCCACGGGCTGGGTTACCGCTGCCACCAGCGCTTCCACGGTAATATCGGGGATACCTACGGATCCCACCACCCCGTCGGCACAGTCAGGTGGCAGGCCCGCGAAGGCGGCGCCACACTGCGACAGCGAGCAGGACACCAGGTTACTGCCCGACAGTCCGGGACACTGGTCCAGAGCGCAGGCCTCCAGCGGTGCAATTTCCTCACTGGTGCAGGCAGCACCATCGGAAAAGACCTGCTCGGCCGGCACCGTGTAAATTTCCGGGTAGGCCGGCGCCAGGGCTTCGGTAATCGCCTCCACCTGTTCGTCCAGCCACACCTCCTGCAGGCACAGCACATCACTGTCGTAGTCGGCCAGCAAGGCCTCGTTGACTACCAGGCGCTCATTGGTAAACGGCACAAAATTCAATGCCAGGCCCACGTTGTAAGACGTTACAGTGAGCGTGTCTGCCTTGATGTAGGCCGGGTCATTATTCCCGTTCGAACAGGCTGCCAACAGGCATAGCAGCATTAGCAGGACAGGGGTGCGGCACAGCGGCCTAATGCTCAGGGTATTCATAAGTTCAGCTTCTCCTCGCATGATGCGAATATTGCCTACGGTACGGTGAGGAAATCAGGGCCAAGACTACCATAACTTTACTTAATATAGCGCTGGCTGGCCGAGTGCGAAAGGATCGGGTTGCCGGTACAACCAGCATTACCGTTATTACTTGAGTTCGTGCCATGCATGCCTAAAACTGGCTGCACATTCACAGTTACACCGACAGCCGGAGCCGTATTAATGATAACTCTCCTGAAATCCAGACACGTTCAATGGGCGCCATTGCTGTTGTGCCTGCTATTGGCAGGCTGTGACCTGGACAACAACGGCAACAAGGACCCGGACCCCAACAACCCCCCACCACCGGCGCCGACCGCAGTAGCGCGCGAGGTCAATAAGGATTCAGACCTGCTCACCGGCCCCCTGGCCCGCGGCAGCGTTGGTGATTATGTGCTGGAAAATGAACTGGTCAGGGTGATCATCCAGAAGCCCGGGCGGCAATGGATGGGGCTGGGCACTTACGGCGGCAATATCATCGACGTCGCCCGCAAACAGGCGGACGGCAGCTACCTGCCGGATCACCTCGAAGAATTCGCCATCGGTATCAACATTGAAAACACCGCCAACTACACCCAGGTGACAATTACCAATCCCGGCGCCGATGGTGAGGAGGCGCAGATTTGTGCTCGCGGACCGGATGATCTGCTGGAGTATTCAAACGCCAGTTCCAAAATACGGGATTTCGGCTTTCCGTTCCCGGACAGCGCCGATGACCGGGACCTGCCACTGGATATTGAAACCTGTTACAGCCTGGGAGCCAATCAGTCCTATGTGACCATGGACACCCGCCTGATCAACACCACGGGGGAAGACGTGAAACTGTGGTGGGTGGAATATTTGAATGGCTCTGGCGAAGTGCAGGCCTTCCAGCCCCAGGTCGGCTTCAACGAACCCCTGTTCACTGCCGGTTGCCCCGCACCGTCTACTGCCGCCTGCGAAAGTGGTGACTGCGACCTGTGTAACTACCTGGCCTATGCCGGCCACGATGGCGCCGCCGGGGTGTCATACGGTTTTATACACGAAACGCCTGACTCCTCCAGTTTCTCCACCCAGGGTTTCAACGTGCTGTTATTGGGAACCTCACTGGTCAAGATTGTCGCCGGTGAGGAGCCCAATTTCACCGTACCTGCGAACGGCGAGTTTTCCCTGCGACGCTACTTCGCGATTGGCGACGGCAGTGCCAGCAGTATCGCCGACATCCGTAACCAGATAGACGGTATCTACACCGGCGAGTTGACTGGCACGGTAAGCAGTTCAGGAGAGGCTGTCGCCAATGCCAGCGTTGCGGTGTTCCAGACAATTAACGCCAACACCAACCCGCCCACCCTGTTTGTGGTTGCCAATGCCAGCACGGACGCAGACGGCAATTTCAGCATGAGCCTCCCACCCGGGGATTACCAGGTACAGGCCAACGCCGAGGGCTACCTGTTCGCCAGCGACACGCCCGCCGAGGTGACGGTTGCCAGGGATAGCCGTGTGCGCCAGGACTTCGCCCTGCCCGTCCCGGGCAAACTCCAGGTCAGTGTAATGAGCTCGCAGCTCGACGGGGGCAACGGCCCCGGCCCTGCCAAACTACAGGTACTGGGCTTTGACCCCAGTCCCTGGCAGGGCAACCTGCCGGGCGTGTTTGGCGATGATTCCAACCGCCTGCCCTACGGGGTGACCCTGGTAGCGTTTATCGACCGGGACGGCAGCACTGGTGAGTTAACACTTGAGCCCGGGGATTACCAGGTGGTGGTGTCCCGGGGGCCACGTTATTCGGTTTACAGAAAAAATATATCAGTAAGCGCCGGGCAAACGACCCGGGTGGACGCTCAACTGGCCCAGGTGATGTCAACCGGGGGCTTCGTCTACGGCGACTTTCACGTGCACTCGATAGACAGCATCGATGCCGAGGTGACCCGCAGTGAACGGGTAGCCACCTACCTTGCCGAGGGCATGGACTTCTTCACCCCATCAGATCACGACATCAACGTGGATTTCACCAGCACACTTGTCAATATGGAGGTCACTGACCTGATCGGCACGGCCCCCAGCTCCGAGGCCACCACCTTCGATTATGGCCACTTCAACAGCTGGCCGGTGACGATAGACAGCCAGAAGCTGGGTGGAGGTACGCTGGACTGGGGCAAAGAGGCTGAACCAGGTATGGATTTCCCCGAATACGGTAGTTACAACCTGACTCCGGCGGACATCTTCACCCGGACACTCGCCGACCCCAAAGCAAATATTATCCAGATCAACCACGTAGACAGTTTTTTTGGGGCCGGCGGCCTTGGAATCGATACCGGCCAAACTCCACCCCGGTCCAGCGTGGACCCGGCGCAGAGGCGCCTCGACCCAGCTATAGATAACAGCTTCGACGATGGCTTCCAGGCGCTGGAGGTGTGGATCGGCACCAATGGTCGCAATGGGATTTCCCAGTTCCTGGAACAGAATGTCGGCAACTGGTTCAACCTGATCAACCAGGGGATTGTGCGCACCGGTGTGGCTAACTCCGACAGCCATTCCCACCTCACCACCCATCTGGCCACCCGCAACCAGACTGCCAGCCAGGAGACTGACCCCGGAGCACTTTCCGCCTACGCCGAGACGCTTGCCAGCACTGTGGCCGCTGGTAGGGTGGTGGGCACCAACGCGCCTTACGTGACGATAGAAGCAACGGCTACCCACAGGGGCGTAACGAGGACCGCGGGGCTGGCAATTAATCGGGAAACCACGGTGCCGGTCAACACCGGGAGTGACGTTCAGGTCACCGTCAACATCGTCGCGCCGGCATGGGCGCAGGTAGATAGCGTGGATTTCTATATCAACAACCAGCCCGAACTCACCAGTGCAGCCGGGCAGACTGCGCGTTATGGGGTATGTGCCGATATAACCGTCAGCGCCGGCGATCCGGGCTGGAGTGCAAACGAGGTAGTGGTGAATGATGCCATCCCCGGCGCCAGTCGCAACGAAATTGCCGTGACAGCCAGACTGTCCGGCGTCAGTGAGGACAGTTGGCTGGTGGCGATTGTTCGCGGTACTGATGGGGTATCCATTCCGCTGTTCCCGGCAGTGCCCGAGGATCTCGACGAGGCCAGCAACACCACGCTGGACGAACTCACCGATGATAACCTTGGTGAGGGCGGTGTGCTCGCCTTTGCTTTTACCAACCCGCTGTTCCTGGACGTGAACGGTGATGGCTGGGTAGCGCCGGGGGTAGCGAACGCCAACTGCTCGCCCTGACCCTGCACTGGTGAGGGCTTGCCGGAGCTGAATTCAGTCGGGCCTGCCAGCCGGCGCAGGCCCAAGACTCTTTTGCATATTGGCGGCGATAGCCGCCGCCACCTGCTTGGCGCGCCGGGCTCGTTCGCCGTTGAAATTCTCATCGATTGTATGGGTGAAGGTGTCCAGCCAACGCTGGAAGTCATCGGCCTGCAGGGCTTGCTTACTGTGCAACTGGCGATGGATATTCATGGTGTGACGCTGGTAGGCGGTCTCTCCGAGTAACAGCTTGCACCAGTAAGCCTTGATATGCGGCAGATGCACGGCCAGGTCGATGGCCGCCACATCGACAAATATGGGCGCCAGCCGCTCATCGGCGAGCAGGCGCTGGTAAAACAGATCGACGAATCGTTCTATCTGTTCGCGGCTGTCCAGGTCGGGTTTGGCAGTGGGGGAAATCAATAGCGGCTTACCTAGCTTGGCTCAGAGTGGCCAGCCGGTCACGCTGGCGCAGTGTCACTAGCGCTTCTTTTTCTTCTCATTCTTGGTAGCGTTGGCCATCAGCCGCCGCTTGCGCTGCACCTGGCGCTGGGTGAGCTCGCTGCGCTTGCCGGCAAAGGGGTTCTCGCCGGTCTTGAACTCGATCCGCACCGGGGTCCCGGTGAGTTTCAGCTGGCGCCGAAAGACTTTTTCCAGATAGCGCTGGTAGCTATTGGGGACTTTGCCCGTCTGGTTGCCATGGATAATAATCAGCGGCGGGTTCTGTCCCCCGGCATGGGCGTAGCGCAGTTTGATTCGCCGTCCATCAACCATCGGTGGCGGGTGATCAAATACTGCGCCCTCCAGGATACGGGTCAGCTCATTGGTGATGAGCTTGCGGGTAGCGGACTGGTAGGCGGCGTTGACCGATTTGTACAAATGGCCGACGCCGGTGCCGTGCTTGGCAGAGATAAAATGGGTATCTGCGTAATCGGCAAACTGTAGCTTGCGGTTCAGTTCAGACTTGATCCAGTCCCGGGTATCGGCCTCGATACCGTCCCACTTGTTCACTGCCAACACCAGGCCCCGCCCGGCATCAATACACTGGCCTAACAGGTGCATATCCTGATCGACAATACCCTCGTGGGCATCCATGATCAGGATGACCACATGGGCATCGCTGATCGCCTTGAGTGTTTTAACAATAGAAAATTTTTCGACCGTCAGGGTGATATTCTTGCGCCGACGCACGCCGGCGGTATCGATCAGGGTATAGCTCTGGCCGTCGCGTTCGTAGTCGATGTAAATACTGTCACGGGTCGTGCCCGGCTCGTCGTAAACCACCACCCGTTCCTCGCCCAGCAGGCGATTTACCAGGGTGGACTTGCCGACGTTGGGGCGGCCCACTACCGCTACCCTGATACTGTCAGGATAGGCAGCGTCCAGATCGATGGACTCCTCCTCTGGAAACTGTGCCAGCACAGACTCAATCATGGCGCGCACACCGCGACCGTGACTGGCGGCGATAGCATGGATCGACTCTACTCCCAGGGAGTAGAAATCAGCAATCGCCACTTCCTCGTTGAGACCATCGATCTTGTTGACAATCAGGTGGAAGGACTTGTTGCGTTGGCGCAGGTGTTTGGCGAGCGCCTGGTCAACAGCATTCAGCCCTTCTCGCGCATCGACGATAAAAAGTACCGCATCGGCTTCCTCGATCGCAGTCAGGGACTGTCCCGCCATCTGCGAATCAATGCCCTGCTCGTCACCACTGATGCCGCCGGTGTCGATGACAATGAAGGGTCGGCTGCCCAGTTTCGCCTCACCGTACTTGCGATCGCGGGTCAGCCCGGAGTAATTGGCCACCAGCGCATCGCGACTGCGGGTAAGCTGATTGAACAGGGTCGACTTGCCGACATTGGGACGCCCAACCAGGGCGATAACCGGAATCATCAGTCCTTCGCAGTGATCTCGTAGGCGATCAGGTCGCCGCTGTTACCATATACATACAGGACGTTACCATCGCTCAGCATATCGGCGCGAACACCGTCGCTGTCGGCCTTGACCCGCCCGACCATCTCACCATCAACCTGTGACATGATGCGCACGTAGCCCTCGAAATCAGCTACCGCCAGGTAGCTGCTGACCGGCGTCGGCCGCGACAGTCCGCGATAGGCCAGCT
>Ga0102812_10002905_pt1 | contig 11324 bp, 11 predicted proteins | sample ColrivemetaGS713_FD_79334 | JGI IMG/M metagenome (GOLD analysis project Ga0102812, IMG submission 79334) | Estuarine microbial communities from the Columbia River estuary - Flood tide ETM metaG S.713 | ecosystem: Environmental > Aquatic > Marine > Intertidal zone > Estuary | place: USA... | reverse complement strand
GGGGCTGTTCGTGGTCGACGGTGCAAGCATTCCCGGCAATATCGGCGTCAATCCGAGCCTGACCATCACCGCCATGGCCGAGCGCTTTGCTGCTTTGCAGCCAACCAAAGAAGAAAACCAGGGGGACCACCAATGAAATGTTCTTTTTCCGCCACACTCAGTGCACTGGCGCTATCTACAACTTTCATTGCAACAATGTTGTTGGCACAACAAGCCACTGCAGAGACCAGGCCGGTCACGGTGCAGAACTTCATCCATGCCGAGTCGGATCTGTACTTCAGCCGAATTGTGAAACTCGGTGGTTTCGGCCAGATGTACCACTTTCGGGCACTCACTCCGATCGATCAACAGAGCGTGGTCGCCATGAACCGCGACACCCTGTATTCCGGCGGGGTATTTGATCTTGATGCAGGCCCGGTCAGCATCACCCTGCCAGACAGTGATGGTCGATTCATGTCGCTTCAGGTGATCTCCGAGGATCATTACACCCCATTAACCGGCTACGCCCCAGGTAGCTTTACCATCACCAGAGAAATGCTCGGGACCCGTTATGCCATGCTGGCCGTTCGCACCCTGGCCGATGCCAATAGCGCCGCGGACATTGCCGCCGCCAATGCATTGCAGGACAAAATTGTCACTCAACAGAACGCCAAAGGCAGTTTCCAGATTCCTCAGTGGGATCCCGTCAGCCAGAGCAAAATCCGCAATGCACTGGTAGAGCTGCGTAGTCTGGAAGCCAATACGCTGACTGATCGGGCCGGCCCACGCGGGCAGGTCGACCCGATTTCGCACCTCATCGCCACTGCATCCGGCTGGGGACTCAACCCACTCAAAGACGCTTATTACACAAGTGTCACACCGGAAAAAAATGACGGCAAGACAGTCTTCCGGCTAACCGTCAAGGATGTACCCGTGGATGGTTTCTGGTCGATCAGCGTGTACAACGCCAAGCGCTATTTTGAAAAGAACGCACTGGATTCCTACTCGATCAACAACCTGACCGCCACGCTCAATGCAGATGGGTCCTTCACCGTGCAATTTGGTGGCTGTAGCGCTGAAAGTGTGAACTGCCTGGTAACACCACCCGGCTGGAACTATGCCGTGCGCATGTACCGCCCGCGAAAGGCAATCATTGACGGTTCCTGGGTGTTTCCGGCTGCCATGCCCGTCCAACCCTGAAGCGCCGCTAATACAACAGCATTCCAGGCAGCTGGCCTGAGTCTCAGCAGACGCAAAGCCAGCCTGCTATCCTCGCCCCCAGACAAAGGTGGCATTGCACCTTTCACTGGCAAAGGATCGCGGCAATGTTCCAGAGAAAACACATCGTCATCACCGGCGGCTCGTCCGGCCTTGGTCTGGAGCTGGCCAGGCGTCTCGCCGCCGAGGGCGCACGCTTGACTTTGCTCGCCCGCGACCCGACAAAACTCGAAGCCGCCGCTGCTGATGTACGCCGCCATGCACCCGCTTCAGAGGTCAACGTTCAGGCCGTGGATGTCTGCGACGAGACAGCAATAATGGAAGTCATGCAGCAGCTGGGCGAGAGCAGTCAGGGTATCGACATGCTGATCAACAGTGCCGGCATTTTGCGTGAGGGCAGTTTCGAGGAATCGCCGCTCAAGGATTTCCGCGACATCATGGAGATCAACTACTTCGGCCTGCTCAACAGCAGCCGCGCTGCGCTGCCGTACCTGAAAAAGAGCCGTGGCAGGCTGGTCAATATAGCCTCCATGGCCGGTCTCACCGGCGCCTTCGGCTATAGCGCATATTGTGCCTCCAAGCATGCGCTGGTCGGTCTCAGCGAAGTGCAGCGCTTCGAGCTCAAACCGCTAGGCGTCATGGTGCACCTGGTTTGCCCTGGCGAGTTCGACTCGCCGATGGTGGATGACGTCGACACCTATCGCTCCGCGGAGAATCGCGCCCACACCCAGACAATTCCCAAAGCCAGCGTAGAAGCGATTGCGGCAGACACTCTGGCTGGCATCCGCGCCGGCAAGTTCATGATTGTCCCCGGGCGCCTCACGCGCCTGGCGGCTTTCTTCGTCCGCCACTGCCCGTGGCTGATGCGCCTGCTTGGTGACCGCACCATTGCCCGCGTACAACGCAGCCGTTAACCGGCCATCGTTTTCAGCGCTTCGGACAGCAAAAGGGCTGTGTAACCACCGTTAAACAGTCTCTGGACAGTCATCCGGCAAAGCATTAGCGTGGCGGCGCAACAGCTAATGCCGCATGCCACCAATCTGGTCAGGCAAGGCTATAAAAAACAACGGAGTCTCCATGGAATACGTCCATCTCGTAGCAGTTCTCGCAATTTTCCAGTTCATCTACTTCGCCGTTCTGGTAGGCAAAGCCCGGGAAAAATACGGCGTGAAAGCGCCAGCCATCACCGGTAACGAGCACTTCGAGCGCGCATTCCGCGTGCAGATGAACACACTCGAGCAATTGGTGTGCTTCCTGCCGGCGCTGCTGCTCGCTGCCAGTTACTGGTCGCAGCCTTACGTCGCTGCTGTAGGTGTTGTCTACCTGGTGGGGCGTACCCTCTATCAGCGTGGCTATGTCGCCGACCCGACCAAGCGCGGCACAGGTTTCATGCTCACTTTCATTCCTACCGTGTTGCTGCTGATCGCCAGCCTGGTTGGCGCGGTCATGTCAGCGCTTGCCTGAGCCTTTGCTCTAGCCGGGTGCGCTACGCGACTCGGCATTAATCGTAGGTTGGTCAACGCCGAAGGCTTGGCCACCAAAGGGATACGCGGGTGATCTGTCCTTGCCTGACTGGCATGTGCTGGCCAAGCGCTGCGCGAGTTGACCACCCTACCCAGCAGCCGGTTGAAGGTTACCGGATCAATAGCGCGCTAAACGCACGACACAACCCATAACTTCGGCTTAGCAGTTATCCTTGGTGCAACAGCCACCAAGCCGAGTCCTGTGTGAGTTCATCAGCCAAGACCACTGCCCTGCTTCGTCCCCTCGACCGCTTCTGGTTGTGCGAGGCCATTCGCCTGCGCGAAGCCCGTGGCGAACCTCTTGAAGACCGAGCGGCCAACCGGCTGGCCCGTGCCAGCGGCGGTGACCTGCAGCAGCGTATCCTGCAGCGCGCGCTGAGTCTGGCCGAACGTGACGGGCAACTCGCAGCCCTGCAGCATTACCGCCACGGTGCCGGGCTGGCGCTGCTGCTGCTGGCTTTACTGGCACTGCTTAGCGGGGCCGGCCTGGCGTTTGCCGCGCTGGGTGACGGCGTGCGCCCGGTCAATGTGTTCTGGGCGCTGGGCAGCCTGCTCGGCCTGAACCTGCTGATGCTGGCACTCACCGGCGCAAGCCTGCTGCTGGGTGATGGCAACGGTTTGCTGACACGGCTGTGGCGCTGGCTCAGCGACCTGCTGGCGCGCGATGCACAGGCCGCACAGCTGGCACCGGCCCTGATGCTGCTGTTGCAGCGGCAACGGCTGAACCGCTGGGTCTTCCTGTTGCTGAGTAATGGCCTGTGGCTGCTGGCCCTGCTCAGCGCACTCGCCATGCTCCTGCTGCTGATGAGTACCCGCCGCTACGGCTTCGTCTGGGAAACCACACTGCTCGGCAGCAACAGTTTCATCGGCCTGATCCAGGCGCTTGGCGCGTTGCCAGCGTTGCTGGGTTTCAGCCAGCCGGATGCACAGATGATCCGGGCCAGTGGCGAGCTGGCTCTGAACGATCCGGCGGCGCGACAGGTTTGGGCCAGCTGGCTGCTCGGCGTGTTCATCATCTTCGGCGTACTGCCACGCCTGCTGCTCGCCGTGTTCAGCCTGTGGGCGTGCCGGCGCGGGCTCAAGCGCCTGGCGCTGGACTTGTCGCTGCCGGACTACCAGTTGTTGCGCCACGAATTGCTGCCGGACAGCGAGTATCTGGGGATCGTCAGCGCCGCACCGGAATTGCCTTCGCTGCTGCCGAGCGGTCACAGCCTCGAACAGAGCGATGGTGCCTTGCTGGTCGCAATCGAGCTGGATGACCAGCGCCAATGGCCGCCTGCGTTGCCCAAGGGTGTCGCCGATGCCGGCAACCTCGATACCCGCGAGCAACGTCAGCATCTGCTCGACCAGCTCAGCCGCTTTCCGCCGGCACGTCTGCTGATCGCCTGCGACCCACGCCGCTCGCCGGATCGCGGCAGTCTGGCGCTGATTGCCGAGCTGGCGCGCAGTGCCACGGCTACGCGCATCTGGCTATTGCCCGCAGCCCCCGGCGAGGCGCTGGATGCCGATCGCCTCGCTGACTGGCACCTGGCCCTGAAGCAACTGCAGCTGCCGTTTGCCGAAAGCGCCTGCCTGAACTGGCTGGAGACCGGTCATGACTAAAGCACTCAGGCTGGCCGTGGTCGGCCATACCAATGTCGGCAAGACTTCGCTGCTGCGGACCCTGCTGCGCGATGTCGATTTCGGCGAAGTGTCGCATCGCGCCAGCACTACCAGGCATGTCGAAGGTGCCCGTCTGAGTGTGGACGGCGTTGCCCTGCTGGAGCTCTACGACACCCCCGGCCTGGAAGACGCTATCGCCCTGCTCGACTATATGGAGCGGCTGGAACGCCCCGGCGAGCGTCTCGACGGTCCGGCACGTACCAGCCGCTTTCTCGAAAGCAGCGAGGCGCGCCAGCGCTTCGAGCAGGAAGCCAAGGTGTTGCGCCAGCTGTTGCACAGCGACGCAGGGCTCTACCTGATTGATGCTCGCGAGCCGGTACTGGCCAAATACAAGGACGAGCTGGCAGTGCTGTCCGGCTGCGGCAAGCCGCTGCTACCGGTGCTCAATTTCGTCAGTGCCGGCCACGAGAAGGAACAGGCCTGGCGCGATGCCCTCGCCCGCCTCGGCCTGCACGCGCTGGTGTGCTTCGACACGGTGGTACCGCCGCAGGATGGCGAACGCCGCCTGTATGAAAGCCTGGCGCTGCTGCTGGAAAAATCCCGCCCGTCCTTGCAACGCCTGATCGACGACCACGCCGCCCAGGCCGAAGCCCGCCTGCAGAGTGCCAGGCAACTGATCGCCGAACTGCTGATCGACTGCGCGGCCTGCCGCCAGCAGGTGGTCGCCGAGCCGGCGGCAGAACGCGCCGCCATCGAACAGCTGCACCAGGCTGTGCGCCAACGTGAGCAGCGCTGCGTCGAGTCGCTGCTGCGCCTGTATGCCTTCCGCAAGGACGATGCCCTGACCACAAGCCTGCCGCTGCTCGATGGCCGCTGGAGTGATGACCTGTTCAACCCGGAAACCCTGCGCCAGCTGGGCATCAAACTGGGCGGCGGCATGGCTGCCGGCGCTGCGACCGGCGCTGGTGTCGACCTGCTGGTGGGCGGCCTGAGTCTGGGCGCGGCAACGCTGCTCGGCGCGCTGGCCGGTGGTGGCGTGCAAACAGCCCGCAGCTACGGCAAACGTCTGCTCGGCAAGTTCAAGGGCCAGCATGAGCTGAGCATCGATGACAATATCCTGCGCCTGCTTGCCGTGCGCCAGCTGCAACTACTGCAGGCCCTCGGCCAGCGCGGGCACGCCGCCATGCACAAGCTGCAACTGCCTGCCGCCGAAGCCAGCCTGTGGAGTGACAGCAAACTGCCTGCAGCGCTGCGCAAATCCCGCGCCCATCCGGAATGGTCGGCACTCAACCCGCGCAGCCCGGCCAGCAGCCCGGAGCGGCAGGCGCAGATTGCTGCACTGGCTGAGAAACTTCGGGGCGAATCCTGATCCGCTCCGCATGTAACCAGTGTGCACTGCAGGAGTAATACCTCGCCAAGTCAAAGCCAAACAGCTTGCGCATTTCCCCCGGTCAATTCGGAGCAAGCCTTGCATCCGGCGGTTGCCCTTGACTAGCGAGCCGGCCCGGCCTCTTGCGCTTGTTCGGCGCGTTCATCGCGACATTCAAAGGAGCCCATCGCGAACTCCCGGCAAATCCACGGACGATTTTCGTAAATGGTGCACAGCAGCGTCTGGCGATCCAGCGCCGAACACCAGCCGTCATCGAGCCGCAACATCGTCTCGCCACCCCACTCGTCGTAAGCAATGTGCTCTTCGGGGACGCCGGTATCCGAGATGATCATTACTTCCAGACGGCAGCAGCAGGCCTGACAGCTCGAACAGGTCACTGCGCTTACGTCTTTCAGCTTGATGGTCGTGCCTGCGTTCATGGAGTCACTGCGCTGGTTCAATGGATGTAAAGCCTACAGCCGAATCTGCGCCGGCAGCAGCCTCAGGTTTCACCCCGAAAAGCCTGCAGGGGGGTTGCTATTGTCTGGCAAGGGAGCTGCACTGAACAGCAGCACATGACTGAAGTTGCCTTTGTCGGTGATTGCCGGGCTAAACCAACGTTATCGCCGGTATCCAGCCACCCTCGATGAGCCGTACTTGGGCAGTTCTTGACGTGTATCAGCATCCCGACCCCATGGACAGCCGAGACTGGCGGCGTGACGTTTCTCTTATGTAGCAGAGACTTGCATAAAGCTGAATAAAACAACAATAAAGGAGTAGTGCTCGGGTAGGGGGGAACCTGACAGATTTCTCGCTCCTGATGCTGTAACCCGCATGGATACGATTTTCCTTCTTGCTGTGGCGACAGTCTGCGTGGCGCTGGTGTTTGACTACACCAACGGTTTTCACGATGCCGCGAATATCGTGGCAACGATGATTGCTTCGCGGGCCATGCAACCGGCGCACGCCGTCATGCTCGTGGCCTTCTTCGAGTTTCTCGGGCCCCTGCTGGGCGGCACGGCTGTGGCCAACACCATTGGCAAATTCATCGACTTGAACGGTCTGCAGCCAAGGCTTGCGCTGGGCATTCTGCTGTGTGGAATGCTCGGCGCAATCAGCTGGAACCTGATTACCTGGTGGAAGGGTATCCCGTCTTCCTCGTCGCATGCACTGGTCGGAGGTCTGGCGGGCGCGGTGATTATCTCGGTGGGTCCCGGGCACGTGGCATGGGGCTTTTCCGAGCTATTGCATGGCAACGTGACCGGCGTAACCAAAGTATTGCTGGCCCTGGTGTTATCACCGTTGCTGGGCTTCTGGGTTGCCTTTCTGGTGCATAAAATCATGGCTCGTCTGCTGGCGGGTGCGCGGCCGATAATCAACCGTGACTTGCGCCGGGCGCAGTTTTTCACAGCCGCCTGGCTGGCCTTTTCCCATGGTGCCAACGATGCCCAGAAGAGCATGGGCATCCTGACCATGGTTCTGCTGCTGGGTGGCTTCATCGATAAGTTCGTGGTGCCGTTCTGGGTCATGCTGGCTTGCTCGATAGCGATTACGCTGGGCATTCTGTCAGGCGGTTGGCGGATCGTGCGAACCCTGGGTTTTGCCATCTACAAAGTGCGCCCGCTGCATGCGATTGACTCGCAGGTCACGTCCGCAGCAGTCATTTTCGGCGCTTCCATTATCGGGGCGCCGGTCTCTACGACCCATGTGGTGGCGACCTCGATAATGGGTATTGGTTATGCCGAACGACCCAAAGCCGTGCGTTGGGAAAAGGCCCGTGAAATTGCCAAAACCTGGGTTATCACAATTCCCAGTGCCGGGCTCATGGGCATGCTGTTTTGCTTTCTCTATCAAGCTGTTTAACCGACTTTCCGAAGAGGCTTTCCATGTCCAGAAATCCAGGCTACGCACTGATTGCACGGGTATTCGACCGGGTACTTCCCAAAGCGCCGGATTTTTTCATGATGCTCTCGACACAAAGCGCGAAGGTAGCCGAGACGGCCGAGTTGCTGGTCCGCTTCATGCAGACCAACAGCCCGGAACTGGCCGCGCAAATCAATGCGGACGAGCACACGGCTGACGATATCAAAGTGGCCAATATCCACATTCTCAACGAAGCGTTTTCCACACCGATAGACCGCGAAGACATTTATCGCGCCATCACCAACCTCGACGAGATCGTCAATTACTGCAAGGACACCGTGAATGAGATGGCCGCGCTGGAAGTCGAGCCAGACCGTTTCACACAAGGCATGGCCGAGCTGCTGCTGGTTGGTGCCAGTGCCTTGCGCAAGGGCTTTTCCCAGCTTGGCAAGCACACGGCGGCGGCGTCAGATGATGCCGAGACAGCGCGCAAGGCCGAGCGCGCCATCGATTACTTGTACCGCGATGCGCTGGCAGCGCTGTTCAAGGGTGATGACTACATTCAGATGTTCAAGAGGCGCGAGATTTACCGGCATATGACCAATGCCGCCGAGCGCATGGCGCATTGCGCCAGCACCCTGCATGACATCGTGGTGAAGATGGTCTAGGCCAGCGCTGGCAGTCCCGCGCCCTCACCCATCTACCGGTAAGTGACGCTATAAGTCAGGCAACCCGGTCATCCTGTGGCTTGGTCAGTACCTTGCAAGGTCTCAGGGTTGGGCTACTGCAAAGTATTACCCGCAGGCTACCTGCGGGCCAGACGACCCACCAGTAAGAAGTACAGAACGCCACCCAGCAGCCCGCAACCCAGACAAACCCAGGCAAGCGCATCCATGGAAATCAGGCTGACCAGTGCATTGTGAGAGGTCAGCGGCCAGAACGGTTCGACGTCCGCATGCATCACGCTGTCCAGCAGCACATGGCTGAAGGTGCCGATGGCAGCCGAGACACAGGCCACCGTCCAGCTGATCGGCAGGAACTCTGGATGACCGATAAGCCGCAGCCCGCACGCGGCAAGGTACTTACCGGTGACTGCCGAAAACACCGCCAGCAGTGCCGCGCCGATATAGGTGTGGGTAAAGCCGTGCAGCTGCCCCTCGCCGCTGAGTATCACCAGCAGCGGCTGGATATCCATGACGATCTGCGCCCAACCGAACACCATCAGCGAGAAGCTGCCCTGCAGCAGCGCCTTGATCAGCAGGCCGGGGCCCATGTGCAGCGGGGTAAATGGCATCTCGGCTTCCTGGCTAATTCGATGGCGTGCTTGCTGATTGTCTGGCTTCAACGGTATCGGTTGAATGGCCACTGCTGGAGGGTAAACGAAATCGAAATCGCGCAGCATTTCCCGGCGTACAGCCGCCAAGACCCATTGTGCTGCAATTGCTTGCCAGTGAATTCCTCATTGGGCATATCGATCAAGCGTTATCACCGGATGCCAGGACCATGGGCAGCAGCCAGGGGATCGGCTAGCCTGACCCTGTCATCAAGAGGGCTCATAGATGAAATTCGATAATCAGGTGGTCTGGATTACCGGTGCTTCTTCAGGCATCGGCGCGGCATTGGCACGTGAACTGTTAAACCTGGGTGCCCGGGTGATTCTCTCCGGCCGCCGCGCGGATGCGTTGCAGGCGGTTGCCGAACAGGCCCCGGAGCGCTGCCTGGTGCTGCCCTTCGAGACGACGGACTACCCCGCACTGGCAGACGTGGTGGCGCAGGCCTGGAACTGGCAGGGCCGCATCGACTGCCTGATCAACAACGCCGGCATCAGCCAGCGCAGTCTGGCGCTGGATACCCGCCTGGAGGTCTACCGCGAACTCATGGAGGTCGACTATCTGGCGCCCGTGGCACTCACGCAACTGCTGCTGCCGCGCATGGCCGAGCGCGGCAGTGGCCAGCTCGCCGTGGTCAGTTCAGTCGCCGGCAAGGTCGGCGCACCGCTGCGCACCGGCTATTGCGGCGCCAAGCATGCCGTCATCGGCTACTTCGAGGCCCTGCGTGCCGAGGTCGAACAGGCCCATGGCATCAACGTCAGCGTGATCCTGCCCGGCTCGGTGAATACCGGGGTGGCACGCAATGCACTGGGCGGTGATGGTCAGAAGCGCGGCCGCTCGGATGTCAATATCGACAACGCCATGTCGGCCGCAGACGCCGCAGAACAGATCATCGCCGGTCTGGCCGCCGGGCAGCGCACCATTGAAGTTGTCGAAGGCATGGAAAAGATGGCGTTGCAGTTGCGCACGGCAGATCCCGAGCGCCTGTTTTCCATCACTGCGGCCGAAGGCGCACGACTGGCAAAAGAGCGCGCGGAACATGGCAGTGCGGACATTGATCCGGGTAACGTGCAGCGGCTGGATAATTGAGAGCTCAGTGCTCTGCGTTCAGTGAGTGCTTTCGCGGGTACTTGCTGAACAGACAAACTGCAATCATCGGATCATAAGGCTGAGAAAATGTCTGGAAACTGGCTGGATAAAAATATCCGCAATCTGCATCCGGTGTATTTCGCTCTGGTGATGGCAACCGGCATTGTGTCTATTGCCGCCAAGCTCAAAGGCTTTGATTTATTCAGTCAGCTGCTGCTCTGGCTGAATGTCGGGTTTTATCTATGCCTTTGGCTTTTCTATTCAATCCGGCTGTTCAGGTACTTTGACGAATTCAAGGCAGACTGCTTCTGCTTTAACCGCTCGGTGGGATTTTTTACCGTGATTGCCGCGACCTGCGTGCTTGGCTCACAGTTCAATATCGTTGCCAGCAACGCTGAACTTGCCACGTATTTATGGTGTTTTGCGCTGGCACTGTTCCCGGTAATTTTTTACGGGGTGTTCACCTGCCTGACCATCGCCACAAACAAACCCGGCCTGGAAGAAGGCATTAACGGTGGCTGGCTGGTTGCCGTGGTCGCATGCCAGGGGCTGTCATTGCTTGGCAGCCAGGTGGCGAACCAGTTTACCCATCCGGATATTGTGATATTCATTGCAACCACCAGCTGGATGGCGGGCGGGATTCTGTATGTTTCATTGATTTCGCTGATTTTTTACAGAAGCATTTTTCTACCGATGACACCACAGGAATATACATCGCCCTATTGGATCAATATGGGCGCGGTAGCGATTTCCACGCTGGCCGGCACGCAACTTATTTTGCATGGACTGGATATCGGGTTCGTGGTGGAGATGATGCCTTTCATCAAAGGCCTGACGCTGCTTTTCTGGGCAACCGCTTTTTCCTGGATTCCACAGCTGGTGATTCTTGGCTGTTGGCGCTATCTGTATAAAAAAATCCCTTTCCAATACAGCCCGATGGACTGGGGCATGGAGTTCCCGCTCGGCATGTTCACCGTATCTACCTACATGCTGGCCAGGGTTATGCATTTGGATTGGCTCTCGATCATTCCCGAGTATTTTGTCTATATCGCAGTATTCGCTTGGACATTTACGATTTTCAACTTTGCTCGCACCGCCCTTCAATCCAGGCATACCAACACCCTGTCTAATGTCAGGTAATGGCTGGCAAGACTCTGATTGCACATCTGCTTGAGACATCGCCCAGCCTGAAGCCGGCAGGGAAAACGGCAAAAACCCCATTGCAAGGGCTGGCTTTGACAATGCACGGCAACCCTCACCCCAACGCGCCTTGAAAAAATCGAAGCGACACGCAAGCTGGACGGACAAGCCATTCGCCAAATGGCGAAATCTCAAACGCGTAGCGCAATG
>Ga0102812_10002904_pt1 | contig 11327 bp, 13 predicted proteins | sample ColrivemetaGS713_FD_79334 | JGI IMG/M metagenome (GOLD analysis project Ga0102812, IMG submission 79334) | Estuarine microbial communities from the Columbia River estuary - Flood tide ETM metaG S.713 | ecosystem: Environmental > Aquatic > Marine > Intertidal zone > Estuary | place: USA... | reverse complement strand
TGGAATATTAGTTGTTTTTAACCCTAATTTCTCACCTTCAATAAGCATTAATTGGTATGCTGCATCGTGTTCGTTTGGAATTTCACCTTCTAAAATGGCTTCTTTAATTTTCTCTTTTATTATTCCAATTTCTCTTGAAGGTTTTAAATTGAAAGTTTTCATAATTTCTTCTCCTGAAACTGGAGGCTGAAAATTTCTTACATGATCTCTTTCTTCAACTTCAATAATCTTTTCTCGAACAATTTTAAAATTATTGTGGTATTTCTTGAACTTGTTTGGATTTTTGGTAGTAATATCTGCTTCACAGAGTGTCATTAAATCATCAATAAACTCACCAGCATCAAAAACTAATCTACGAACAGCAGAATCTGTTACATTTTCTTCAGCAATTACAATTGGTCTTGAACTCATAAAAACCAGCTTCTGCACATATTTCATCTTTTCATTTAGAGGCATTTTTAACCGCTTAAATAATTGATAAACCATTTTGGAACCTTGGAATTCGTGTCCATGAAATGTCCATCCAATTTTTTTGCTAAACTTTTTAGTAGGAGCTTTACCAATATCATGTAATAAGGCAGCCCAACGTAACCAGACATTATCTGTGTATTTTGAAATATTATCTACAACTTCGAGTGTGTGGTAAAAGTTGTCTTTATGTTTTAGACCCTCAATTTCATCTATACCTTTTAAATGTGTTAATTCTGGTAGGATGCGTTTTAAAAGGCCTGTTTTTTCAAGTAGTAAAAAACCTATTGATGGTTTTTGAGATTCTAGAATTTTGTTAAGTTCTGTAACGATTCGTTCTTTAGTTATAATTTCAATTCTGGAACTATTTCTTGATAGCGCAACGAGTGATTCTTTTTCGATAACAAAATCAAGTTGAGAGGCAAAGCGAATTGCTCTTAACATTCTTAAAGGATCATCACTATAAGTTATATCTGGATTAAGAGGTGTTCTTATAATTTTATGCTCTAAATCTTGAATCCCATTAAAGGGATCAAGTAGTTCTCCAAAATTATTCGAATTCAAATCAAGAGCTAAAGCATTTATTGTAAAATCCCTTCTGTTTTGGTCGTCTTCAAGAGTCCCATTTTCAACTATTGGGTTTCTGCTATCTTCAGAATACGATTCTTTACGTGCACCAACAAATTCAACTTCAATGCCATCAAAGTGTAACATTGCTGTACCATAAGTTTTAAATATTTGAACTTTTGGACGACTAGGTAAGTTTTTGGCAACTTGTTTTGCAAGTTTAATTCCACTGCCAATCGCAACAATATCGATGTCTTTATGTGAGCCTCTGTTTAAGATTAAATCACGAACAAATCCGCCAATAACATAACAGTCTAAGTTAAGTTCTTGAGCAGACTTCGAAATGGTTTCAAAAACGGTATGTGTAAGTGCTTGTTTGTAATTCATATGCTAAATCCAAAGCGCTATAACTTTAGAAATTATTCTCTAATAAAGTTTACAACACCATCATTAGACAATTTTATAATTGCTGATGCTTGAGTTGAATTATTTAAGTTGGGTAAATTTACGACATAGTCAACACCTTTTAAAATCTCCTCATCAATTTCTTTAAACGAAGTAGGAGAAAGTCTGTTACTAATATTTGCTGAGGTTGATACTATTGGCTTATTAAATTTTTTGATAAGCTCGTGAGCAAAGCCTTCTTTAATAACTCTAATTGCTAACGTATTATCTTCAGCAATTATATTTTTTGAAACCTTAACGGGATTGTCATAAATTATTGTAGTTGGTTTTATAGTGTTTTCTAGAATATCAAAAGCTGCTTGAGGAACTTTTTCAATATAAGTTTGTAGCATATCAAAATCGCAAACAATGCTAATCATGGATTTTGACTCTTCACGTTGTTTTAGTTTGTAAATCTTTTGAATCGCATCAAAGTTTGTTGCATCGCAGCCAATTCCCCAAATAGTGTCTGTTGGATAAACAATTAAGCCACCTTGTTCAAGAATTTTAAGTGCATTATTTAATTCCTGTTGCATAATAATAGTACTCCAATAATTTGCTGGCAAAGTTAAGGTTTAGAAGTTTATATTTTTAGAATAATCCATATAAAACATATTATATTCAATTATAAAATGTTGTAATATTGTGTCATGAAGAAAGTGTTTCAAAACAAATACATATCTTTTGAAAAAGAAATAGATCAGTTAATTGCTTCCTATAATGAAAAAGGCGAACAATTAAAAGATGCTAGAAATAAGCTTAAAATATTTGATTTAAAGGACTTTAAGGTTAACATCAAATCTTTTAAAGTCCCAAATAGTATTAATCAAATAGTATATCGTTTTTTTAGAAAGGGAAAGGCACAACGCTCATTTGAATATGCTAATAAACTATTAAGTTTAGGAATAGGAACACCTTCACCAATTGCCTATTATGAATCGAAAACGCTTTTCTTTTTTAAAAAGAGCTTTTATGTGAGCGAACAAATAGAATACGATCTAACGTTTAGAGAACTTAGTAATGATATTAATTACCCAGATCATGAAAAATTACTAAGAGCATTTACAAGGTTTACTTTTAAACTGCATCAAAAAGGAATTCATTTTTTAGATCATTCTCCTGGAAATACTTTAATTAAAATTACACCGAATGGTTATAATTTTTATTTAGTAGACTTAAATAGAATGCAATTTGAACCTATGCCATTTAAAAAAGGAGTTAGAAATTTTAACAGGCTTTCAAAATACCCTGAAATTGTTAAAATAATGAGCGATGAATATGCTAAATGTGTTAACAAAGACCCAGTCGAAGTTTACACACTGATGTGGCAATACACAAATGAATTCAGAACTAAAATTAGACGTAAAAATCGTTTAAAAAACAAGCTTAAAAAATAGATTATTGCCTGTTTTTTCTTAGTAGCCAAAGTTTTACATAGCGCATAAATACGACATAACCTTGTATATAACCTATAACAAGACCTACAAGTCCATCTCTAAAACCACTTTGTATGATATAGTGTTTAAAAAATCCCCAAAAAGGTTTTATTACAAAATGATATGGCGTTAAGGTTCCAGTTTTTTTGTCGTAATCTTTTGCTTGCCAGGTAGCATAACGGTTCATTTTTTCAAAATACTTATCTAGAGTTATATAAGTATTGTGATAAAGTTTATTTTTTAACCTAGAAATAGAGCCATTTGCAATAATCTCTGCATGTACATGCTTGTCCTCATATTTGCAAAAATCACGCTTAAAGAGGCGAATAACTTTATCATTTCTCCAACCACTGTAATTGACACGTTCTCCCATAAAGTGGTTTTGTCTGCCAATCCAATAGGCTACGATATCTTTAGGAGGATTCTCCAAAATATCTTGTATTTCTTTTTGTAATTCTGGTGTTACGCGTTCGTCTGCATCAACTAATAATATCCATTCGTGCTGAGCCTGTGGTATTGCCCAGTTTTTTTGTGAAGCTGAATAGTGATAGTCACGTCGTATAACATTAGTAGCAAGTTTCTGAGCTTTTTCATAAGTACCATCTGTACTAAAACTATCAACTACTAGAATTTCATCTGCAAATTTTACAGAAGCAATTACGTCTTCAATATTATGTATTTCGTTTCCAGTTGGAATAATTGCAGTAAGCTTATTCATAGTCATTAACGTTTACTTGGCTTACCAAAAATTGAATAGATTTTTAATTTTCTCAAAAGCGATAATTTTCGCTTCTCTGGAACACCATGTTCTTTTATATAATCACTAACAGAATCTACCATTCTTAAAGCAGATTTCCCGTCGTTATAAGGATGAAATTGCTCACAAATATAAGCTCTTGACTTTGCAAAAGGGTCTACTTTGAGATTATTTTCAACCAAATTTTCCAATTCAGAAAAATCACTTGAATCTTCCCAGTTTATATTTTTTGAAATATTATTAAATGATACTACTGGTTTATCAAGTAACAGAAATTCATAAATCACTGATGATGTATCACTTATTAGTAAATCTGATAGCAATAAGAATTTTATAATATTTTTTTCCGTTTGGTAAACTATGTTTTTATGTGCTTTAGCTAGAGACTCGTAGGCATCAACCCAAGATTTGTCCATTAAAGGATGAAACTTTAATAGAATTAAATAGTCTTTGTTATTAGCTAAGGCTTTAATGTGATTAACTAGGTAAGGAGCAGAAGTTAGTTTAGGCGAAAAAGTAGGCGCATAAAGCAAAATAGTTTTTGCATTATAGGTTTTTAGTAATGCTTCTTTTTCAGAATTAAAACCTGCTTTATCTCTACCATAAATATCAAGTTTTGGCCATCCTGTTTCAATAACATCAAAATCTTTATGTTTTTGTTTTAGTAGGTTAAACGTATCTGTAAAATAAGGTCCTTGAGTAAGGTACAAGTCAAAATAGTGTCGGATTCTAAAATGTCCTTTTTTTTCACCAGCAAGACCATGGAAAATTTGCGTTTTTAACGCTCTTAAATAATGCGGAACTTGATTTCCAGGCACAAAAATAACATCACTCTTATACGATTCTAAATCAGAAATTAAGTTGGTATGGTTTTCAGTTTTAAAAGGAAATTCATTTACTATTTTATCTGCGACAAACCATATGTAATCATGCCCTTTTTCGATTAAAACGGCTTTAATAGGCGCTAATATCCCGAAAGCATAATTATTTTGACAGAATAAAATAAACTTCATTTTCTTTTAGAGCATTTTATTGGCGTTGTCTAAATCTTCAGCAAAATCTATTTCCATACAGTTGTACATAGATATGTCTACTGCCTTAACTTTTAGATTATCTTTCTCAATAGCAAGTTCAAGTCCGCGTTCAAAATAATCATTTACATCACATTCTTCAAGACGCTCAATAAACTTTAAGATATCATTAGAAGAGATAAAGTTAATTCCTACAGCTTCACCAAGTCCGTTTTTTACGGTTTTAGATAGTTCGTTAATAAAGCCATCTTTAAGCGTGTATTTTACTTCTTCTTCTGCAACTTTGCTAGTATTTACAGCAACAAAGGAAGTGTTAGCTTCTATATAAGGATTTAGAACATCTAATATTTTTTCATCAAACACCACATCTCCATTAAACCATAATACAGATTTGTCGCGATGTTTTTTAAGGGCTTGCAATAAACTTTTTGAAGTATTTGTTCTGTCAAAAAAAGGATTGTAAACATAAGTCAACTCAGGAAAGCGTTCCATAATTAAGTCTTTCTTAAATCCAACTACTACATTAATATCGTCAATATTGTATTTTGAAGCAATATTTTCGGTTTGCATTTGCATAATGCTTTTTCCGTTTTTTAATGGTGTTAAGGGTTTTGGAAAAGGGTTACCAAGTCGTGATCCTATTCCTGCAGCAAGTATAATTATCTTCATTTAGAGTGCTTTATTGAAAGTTCAAATTTATGGTAAATAGCCAATTAAAAAAACAATTTCGTTATAATATCAATCCAGATTTGGCAAGGGTTTTGTTTTTTGTAGTTTTGTCATTATAATAGTTCTACAAGAAATTTAACATCAAGAATGGAAAATCTTAACATTAAGGCATTGGCAGTAAAGTATACAAATTGGCAATTTGAGTACAATAAAGCCAATGAGAATATTCTTTGGATTAATGGCGAACAAACTAATGATAATGACGAGATGTTCGAAATGCTTAAAGAGATTAGTGCCATCTACCACAATAATATTTCTATTAAGATTAGTAATACAACTCGAATTAGTATTGCTGTTCAAAAGAAAAAAGAAGGATCAAAATACAGTAGAATGTATACTTCTGGTTGTTTTGATATTTTTCATTATGGACATTTAAATATTTTAAAACGTTCTAAAGAAATTTGTGATTACTTAATTGTAGGCGTTTCTACAGATGAGTTAATTGAAAAAGAAAAGGGTATACGTCCTGTAATACCTTTTGATGAACGTATGAATGTTGTTAAAGCAATTAAATATGTAGATGAAGTAATTCCTCAAGTTGATAAAAACAAACAACGCGTTGTAGATAACTATAAAATAGATGCTATTTCTGTTGGTGACGACTGGAAAGGAAGATTTCCCAAAACGAGTTGTCATATTGAATACTTTCCCTATACAGCAAGTGTGAGTAGTACAATTTTGAAAGATACTTTAAAACTGCAAAAGAAAATCTAAGCCAAAGCTTTATCATCGTTAGCAGTATCCCAGTCTTTTACTGGAGTTTGCCATTCACCATATCTGTAAGTTAAATAGTCATCTGTTAATTCTGGAATGGAGTAGGAGTAATTTTTAAAATCAATAGTTTTAAAAGACTGGTAAAACGTACTTGGTACTTTTTTCTTTTTATTGGCAATTTCCCAATACGTATCTTCATCTAAAGGATATTTTATAAATACATCCAAGCAAACAGCTCCTTTAAGGAGTCCAAAAAAACGACGCTCCCTTATTTTTATCATTCTAAGATTTCCTTTTTGAAAAGGGGAATCATTGTTTTCAAAATGTCTGAGTTTAACTCTGCAATTAGCTTTTTTAAGAGCTTTATATAATTTTGGTAATTTAGATGATTGATCTACCATAATTGAAACATCAATATCATCGTCCCAAGGTAATAATCTGCTTTCACGACGAATACCTAAAAGTGTTCCACCTTCTAACCAGTAGGTAATATCACAATGGTCAAATATCTTGGCAACACGTTCTAACATACGTTCTGCAATGACTTTATTTTTTCCTTCAAGAGTAATATTATAAGCCATGGTTATAAGTTAGATGCTAAGAATTCTTTTAGTACTGATAAATCGCTATCTTTTTGTAACCATAGAGTTTTTATTCCTATCGATTGTGCAGACTTTACTGCAGCTTCATTATGTTCAAAATAGACGACGTTTTCAATTGATAAATTAAAATAATCAAGCATTTTTTTAAAATAATCAGGATCTGTTTTATTAGGATTATGTTCCAGACTAAACACAGGGTAAGGCATATTTACAATGCCAAAAGTTGTTTTTTCTTCCTCATTAGCATTAGTTACAATAATCTTATTGTTGTTAAAGTGGTCTAAAATAGATTTCATTTCATGATTAACACCATTTTCATTTACAAAAGTGTTCCAAGCATCAATAAGAATAGTTTTCATAATTATAAAATAGTTTTATACTGCAACGTCATATTCTCTTAAAGCATCGTTTAAAGAGGTTTTCTTATTTGTACTTTCTTTACGTTTACCTATAATTAAAGCACATGGAACATTGTAGTCTCCAGCAGCAAATTTCTTAGTGTAACTTCCTGGAATTACAACAGATCTTGGTGGTACAGAGCCTTTAGTTTCTATAGGCTCATCTCCAGTTACATCAATAATTTTAGTACTCATTGTCAAAACGACATTAGCACCCAAAACCGCTTCTTTACCAACTCTTACACCTTCTACTACAATACAACGCGATCCTATAAAAGCGCCATCTTCAATAATTACAGGAGCAGCTTGTAAAGGTTCAAGAACGCCACCTATACCAACGCCACCCGAAAGATGTACATTTTTACCTATTTGAGCACAACTTCCAACTGTAGCCCAGGTATCAATCATACTTCCCTCATCAACATAAGCACCTATATTAACATAACTAGGCATTAAAATAGTTCCTGGAGAAATATAAGCGCCATATCGTGCTACGGCATGAGGTACTACTCTAATGCCTTTTTCTGCATAGCCTCGTTTTAAAGGGATTTTATCGTGAAATTCTAAAGGTCCAGCTTCAAATGTTTCCATTTTCTGAATGGGGAAATATAAAACAACGCCTTTTTTTACCCATTCGTTAACTTGCCAACCATTCTCTATAGGTTCTGCAACTCGCAATTCACCGGAGTCTAAAAGTGAAATTACTTTTCTTATAGCTTGTAGTGTTTTGGTATCACTTAATAGTGATCTGTCATCCCATGCTTTCTCTATTATAGATTGTAATTCTGTCATTTCTACTTGATTTTAATCGCAAATATAAAGGTATATTCTAGTTTTTATCTTCAATTTAATATTAAAAATAGTATTAATAGTGACTTTTTAAAAATAGGAGTGTCTTATTATTAAAATGACAAAGCATTAACCTTAAACTTAAGTTATTTTTGGCAGGTTGGTTGATAAGTTGGTAGCGTCTTATTATAAATATGAATTAATTCCCTGTCTAAAACTCTTTTACATTTCTATGTGGAAGAGTTTTTTTTAATGTTATTTTTGCAGATGTATGGGAAGAGTTTTAGCTATAGATTATGGAGTTAAGAAAACAGGTATCGCTGTTACTGATGAATTACAAATAATTGCTTCAGGATTAACGACTGTCGATACAAAAGATCTTATTTCTTTTCTTGAATCTTATGTCAAAGAAGAAGACGTTGAATTGTTTGTAATTGGATTACCAAAACAAATGAATAATGAACCTTCTGAAAGTGAAAAATATATAATTCCGTTTATATCTCAATTAGAGAAGAGAATTGCACATATACCTATTATACGTGTAGATGAACGATTTACATCCAAGATGGCTTTTCAAGCAATGATTGATGGAGGCCTCACAAAAAAACAAAGAAAAAACAAAGAATTAGTAGACGAAATTAGTGCTACTCTTATCTTACAAAGTTATTTGTATTCTAAATAAATACATTTAAACGTAAAAAATCGCATTTAAACGGAAAAATTTGTATATTTATCTAGTGCAAATCAAATTTTAAATTTTTTTTAACCCTTAACCTATTTAATTATGAAAAAAAATTACTTTTTATTTTTGTTTATACTGGCATTTTTGTCAACAAACAAATCAATAGCAGCGGAATGCCCTATTACAGCATTTACTACTGGAACTGCAGTTTTTACAGTTTATCCAGTTGGAACTTCAGCATGTGTTGATAGACCAAGTATAATATCAATTGGATCTTCAATATTTACTATGGTTATTTGTGATGATGGTTACTCTCAATATCAATTAACTTCTGGTACCCCTGTAACATCAACTGATCCATTTACAATAGACTCTGGTTTTGATGTACCTTGTACTTATGTTGCAGGTCTCTTAGGAGCAGAAGAAATTGGAATTATTAATAAAGCCTCTTTTAAAATCTTTCCAAATCCAATATCTACTTCAGAGAATGATAATTTAAGTATTAGATTTGCAATAAATACTACTGCAGATATTAGTGTTTACGATATATCTGGTAAAGTAATATTAAAAGATGCAATGACTAATAGTAATTCTAAGGAAGTGAATATTTCAAATTTAGAATATGGAATTTACATTTTAAAAATTTCAACAGATACATTTTCTTTAACTAGAAAAGTTGTGGTAATGAAATAACAATACATATCAAATTAATATTTAAGACTCCTTTAGTTTGTGCTAAAGGAGTTTTTTTTATAATAATTACCCATTTATTCTAAAGTATTGTATTTTTGCATTCTAAAAAAATTAAGTCAATGATATTACCTATTGTGGCATATGGAGATGTAGTATTAAGAAAAAAGTGCGTAGATATTACTCCAGATTATCCAAATCTTAAAGTGTTACTAGATAACATGTCTGAGACTATGTATAATGCATTAGGTGTTGGATTAGCAGCGCCTCAAATAGGTCATGCGATTAGAATATTTTTAGTTGATGCATCACCTTTTGCCGAGGATGAAAGTTTTACTGAAGAAGAAGCAAAAGAGTTAAAAAACTTTAAACGAACTTTTATAAACGCGAAGATAATAGAAGAAGACGGTGATGAATGGGCTTTTAATGAAGGTTGCCTGAGTATTCCAAATATACGAGAGGATGTTTTTAGACAGCCTAAAATTAAAATGGAATATCAAGATGAAAACTTTAAAACACATGTTGAAGAATTTGAAGGCTTAATAGCTAGAATTATTCAGCATGAATACGATCATATTGAAGGTGTTTTGTTCACTGATAAAATTTCAACATTTAAAAAGAGATTAATTAAAGGGAAACTTTTAAATATTTCAAAAGGAAAAATAGAAGTAGATTATAAAATGCGTTTTCCAGATGCAAACAAAAAACGATAAGAATTAGATATAAAATATATGAGTTTAGATAAAATATTAGCAATATCAGAGAAACCAGGGCTTTTTAAATTACTAACCCAAACACGTACAGGTTTTTTAGCTGAATCCTTAATTGATGGTAAAAGAATAGCAGTAAATATTAGAAGCAATGTTAGTCTTTTAAGCGAGATTGCTATTTATACACTTTCTGAAGAAGTTCCGCTTAGAGAAGTTTTTAAAAAAATAAGAACTAAGGAAGAAGGTAATCAAACCAGTATTGGACATAAAGAAAGTAAAGATGTCTTAGAAGAGTATTTCTTTGATGTTTTACCAGATTATGATGAAGATCGTGTTTATCCAAGTGATATAAAAAAAGTAATACGATGGTATAACTTATTACAGAAAAATAATCTTCTAGACTTACTTGATGAAGAATCAAGTGATGAAGAAGAATAAGAATAGTATTAAATCATTTATAAAGGGGGAATTTCCCCCTTTTTTAATTATAATTACACATTTTGTTATCAGCATATACAAAAGAGTTTAACTACAACTGGAAGCTAGCATCACCTGTTATATTAGGTATGTTAGGGCACACTTTTGTTAGTTTTGTTGATAATATAATGGTAGGCCAATTAGGCTCAGCAGAATTAGCTGCTGTTTCACTCGGTAACAGTTTTATATTTATTGCTATGTCTTTGGGCATAGGTTTTTCGACGGCTATTACACCTTTAATAGCTGAAGCCGATTCAGAAAAAGATTTCGAAAAATGTAAATCGTCCTTTAAGCATGGTTTATTCCTTTGTACTATATTAAGTTTTGCACTTTTTGGGTTAATTCTGGTTGCCAAACCCTTGATGTATTTTATGGATCAACCAGAAGAAGTTGTTAGACTGGCAATTCCATATTTAGATTTAGTAGCATTTTCTTTAGTGCCATTAATTATTTTTCAGGCATTTAAACAGTTTAGTGATGGTTTGTCATTAACAAAATATCCAATGTATGCCACGCTTTTAGCTAATGTGTTAAATGTTATTCTTAACTATCTGCTGATATTTGGAAAATTTGGTTTTCCTGAATTGGGAATAGTAGGAGCTGCTTTGGGGACATTAATCTCAAGATTTGTCATGCTATTCTTTTTATGGTGGTTATTAACGAAAAGACAAAAATCTAAAGCATATATGCAAAAGATAAAAGTATTTGTACTGGAAAAAAGAATGCTTATTAAAATCTCCAACTTAGGATTTCCAAGTGCAATGCAAATGTTTTTCGAGGTAGCCATTTTTACTGCTGCAATCTGGCTGAGTGGTTTATTAGGAAAAAATGCA
>Ga0102812_10002903_pt1 | contig 11330 bp, 7 predicted proteins | sample ColrivemetaGS713_FD_79334 | JGI IMG/M metagenome (GOLD analysis project Ga0102812, IMG submission 79334) | Estuarine microbial communities from the Columbia River estuary - Flood tide ETM metaG S.713 | ecosystem: Environmental > Aquatic > Marine > Intertidal zone > Estuary | place: USA: Columbia... | reverse complement strand
TGAACCAGGTAGGCAATGTGAGTGCCTGGGACTTGGAGATCGTCCCCGCGGGCACCCCCAGCACTGGTATTCCTACCATTGCCGGTGTTACCGACAATCCATTTGAGTGGACAGGCGCAGAAAGCGGTACGGAGTACGATTTTTACGTGCGTGGCCATTGTGAAAACGAAGGGGAATTTACCAATTGGGTAGGGCCGGTGAGTTTTACTACTGCTTCTGGTTGTGGTGACAGCTTCTTTGATAGTGGTGGACCTAATGGGCAATACCAGAATAATGAGCTAGAAACTTACGTCTTCTGCCCCGACACGCCCGGTGATTTGGTGACCCTCAATTTTATTTTTGTAAACCTTGAAACCTGTTGTGATAATGTTACCATTTACAGCGGTTCAGGTACTGGGGGGCCAGTGCTTAACCCTGATTTGATTGCACCAGAATCGTTTACTTCGGTATCTGCTGACGGTTGTATCACCGTAACTTGGGATTCGGATGGTTCGGTTATCCGCGACGGCTGGGAAGCGATTGTTTCCTGTGCTCCCCCTCCTCCGTGTCCTAATCCGTCTTTCTTAGAAGTTATCGCGGCAACGTCCAATGGTGGAATTTTGGGTTGGTCTCAAATAGGTAATGTAAACGTCTGGGATCTCGAGATCGTTCCTGCTGGCACCATGCCAACGGGTGTACCTACGGTGACCGGTGTAACGGATAATCCTTATACCTGGACAGGCGGCGAAAGCGGCACGGAGTACGATTTTTACGTACGCGGCCATTGTGAAAACGAAGGAGAGTTTTCCAATTGGGTAGGGCCCCGTTCTTTCACGACCATTCCTGGTTGTGGGGACAGCTTCTTTGATACGGGTGGAGCCAATGGCAATTATCAGGATAATGAGTTTTTAACTTACCTCTTCTGTCCTGATAATCCCGGAGAAGCTATCATCATTGACTTCTCTTTTGTTCAGTTATCATTCAATGATATCCTTTCGGTATTCAATGGTGATGGAACAGATGAACCACTTAGTACCAATGTATCAGGGCCAGCGCTTTTTGTTTCTACAGCAGATAATGGTTGTTTGACGGTTATCTTTAGTTCAACTGCTTTTACAAACAATCCCGGCTGGGAAGCAACCATCACCTGCTCCCCTTGTATTCCAGACCCAATTATTCTCACGCCTGATGTATCGGTGGCGTTTTTCAATGCTTCTTCCGTGAACATTCTAGTTGACTTACCGGGGCTTGATACTTTCATGATAGAATATGATACGGTTGGTTTCACCCCGGGAACAGGAAATACCTTGATGACGGATGATTCCCTAGTGACGATCAACAACTTAGCTGAAGGTACGGATTTCGAATTCTACGTAATCAATTTATGTCCGGATGGGCAGGCTACCGTTGTTTTGGGGCCCTATACCTTCTCGACCATCTATTTCAATGACGTTGGGATTACGGAAGTAATTGCGCCAACGGATGAATGTGGTCTGGGTAACGGTGAACCTATCCGGGTAGGAATTACCAACTTTGGCCAAAATCCTCAGACTTTGTTCCCGCTGAACTATAGTATTAATGGAGTACTTTCCGGCGTAAGCCAACCCGTTGATGGGTTCTTTACGGGCATCGTTAGCCGCGACAGTACGGAGATGTTCGAGTTTGACCTCAACTACGATTTTGATCTACCTGGCGAATATACGATCCAGGTATGGACAGAAATGATGGGAGATGGTGATGTCGCTAACGACACCTTCACCATCGTGGTGACGCGTTTTGCACCACCATTGTTTGAAGACTTCGAGGCTGGGGCAATTCCGGGATATATTACGACTAACGCTAGTATATTTGCACCCTTTGCGCACAATAACGAAACTTTTGTGCTTTCCCGCAACCTCTTTTTTCCCGCTGAATTGATTGTTGATCTGCCAGTGTTAGGCCCTGTCCAAGAGACAGATACCTTATTCTTTGATTTCCGCTACGTGGAATGGTTTGCAGGTACGCAGCCTACGGCTGATTTAACAGCAACCGATCTACTATCGGTATTGATCTCCGTGGACTGTGGCGAAACCTTTGGTATCGCTTTCTTACAGTCAGGTACAGATCATGAGCCAAGTGTAGATTTCCTTACTGTCGCTGTGCCTTTAGCTGATTATGCTGGAGAAAATGTCCAAATTCGCATAGCTGGTACTTATGGTAGTGGCGGAGCTGATTATTGGTTGGATATTGACAATATCAACTTGCCCCGCTGTGATGGACTCGGTATAACGGCAGAAATCACGGACACCAATCCTGGCCTTGATGATGGTGCAGCTACAGTTAGCCCCGCCAGTGGTATTGCTCCGTTTGAATACCTGTGGTCAACGGGTGAAACGACGGAAACCATTACAGATTTGCCTCCAGGGGACTACACCGTTACGATTACCGATCGCTTCGGTTGTAGTGATGAGCTTACCGTTACCGTTGATGTGATCATTGGAACGGAAGACCTGGTAGATGTTATCGGCAACATCTCCTTAGCTCCCAACCCTACCCAGGGGCAAAGCATTGTACGTGCGGACTTTAGCCAAAGTGTAGACGCTCGTATTGATGTAGTGAATCTCTTAGGTCAGCAAATTTGGCAGAGCCCGCTCCTGGAGCGCGTTGATAAGATCAATGAGACGGTTGATTTAAGCCAGGTTCCTGCTGGGATTTACCTGGTTCGTATTCAGGCGGCCGGACAGACGAAAACGATTAAACTCGTAAAGTCTTAAAGTCTTAAGATAATCGACTACGAAAAAACAAGCGCCACTTCTGTAATCAGGAGTGGCGTTTGTCTTTTCACTGCGGATAAGGGGTGATCCACCAACTAAGTAGGGAGGGTAGACAACTATTTGCTCCTTCTTTCTATTAATAAATATTGAACCTATCAAAGATCAATGAAAATAGGCATCGTTTGCTATCCAACTTACGGCGGCAGTGGGGTGTTGGCCACGGAATTAGGGCTGGGGCTCGCTCAACGCGGGCACGAAATTCACTTCATTACTTATCGTCCACCAGCACGTTTGGTGCATTTTTATGAAAATGTCTACTATCACGAAGTAGGTACGGATGATTATCCTTTGTTTGAATACACCCCTTATGATACGGCACTGGCCAGTAAATTGGTAGACGTTGTAAAGTATGAGAACCTGGATTTACTACACGTTCATTATGCTATTCCGCATGCGGCAGTAGCTTACATGGCGAAAAAAATACTTCTCACGGAAGGGCGTTATGTTCCTGTTATTACAACCTTGCACGGTACGGATATTACTTTGGTTGGTACCAACAAAGCCTTTGCGCCGGTAGTGGCTTTCTCTATTAATAAATCAGATGGTGTCACAGCTGTTTCTGATAGCTTGCGCCAACAGACTTTTGATACCTTTAAGATTACGCGTGAAATTGAAGTCATTTATAACTTTATCGACTTTAAGCGTTTCCGTCGGGTTAATAAAGACCATTTCAAGAAAGCTATCGCCCCGGAAGGAGAACGTATCCTGGTGCATACGAGTAATTTCAGGAAGGTAAAGCGGGTAGAGGATGTTATTCAGATTTTTGCTAAAGTACAGGAAACGATTCCCAGCAAACTTCTCTTGATTGGTGATGGTCCGGAACGGCGGAATATGGAAACCCTGTGCCGTAAACTTAAACTTTGTGATGAGATCCGCTTTCTTGGTAAGCAAGATGCCGTTGAGGAGCTTTTATCCCTGGCCGATTTGTTTTTGATGCCCTCTGCCAGCGAAAGCTTTGGCTTGGCTGCCTTGGAAGCGATGGCTTGTGAAGTACCCGTTGTGTCAACGAATGTTGGAGGGCTGCCAGAGGTGAATATCCACGGAGAAACAGGCTATCTCGCCGATCTTGGAGATGTTGAAGCAATGGCTAATTTTGCGATCGATATTCTTAAGGATGATGATACGCTGGCCCGCTTTCGTGCTAATGCCTTAGCGCAAGCAAAACGATTTGATATAGATATTATCTTGCCACAGTACGAAGCGTATTACGAGCAAGTAGTGCGTGACGCAGTGTATCCCGTGAATGAAGACTTAGTGTAAAAGTCACGGAAGGATGGTAAAAAGGAAAGCCGCAGTTAAATACTAGCTGCGGCTTTCCTTTTGGTACTTAGCCGTTCTTCAAGTTATTGAAGACGGTAAAGGCTTTATCTAAGCGTCGGTCTACCTCTGCGGTGCCGAGTAGTGCCATAACGGCAAAAATAGAAGGTCCCTGCATGGTGCCAGTTACGCCAATACGGAGAATAGGGAGCACTGCTCCAAAGCCTAACTCATTGATCTCCATGAACGATTTTACCGTAGCTTCCACTGTAGCTTCATCAGGGCTGTCTAAGGCTTTGAGTTGCTGACGCAGCTCTTCAAACAAGCCTTGGTTTTCTGGTTTCCACTTCTTGCGGCTATTCTTTTCGTCATAATCTTGTACTTCTGTGAAGAAGTAGTAGCCACTTTCCCAGAAATCACTGTAAACGACGACTCTTTCTTTCATCAACTGGACAAAAGTCGTTAGGAAGGCATCGTCTTTGGTGATCCCTTTTTCTGCCAGGATAGGCTTAACAATGGCCACGAGCTCCTCGTCGGAGGATTGCATGATGTACTGTTGGTTGAACCACTTGGCTTTATCAAAATCAAAGCGGGCACCTGCTTTGCCGATTTTTTCAATCGAAAAGGCTTCTACCAGTTCTTCCAGGCTGAACATTTCCTGTTCTGTACCAGGGTTCCAGCCCAAAAGGGCCATGAAGTTTACCATTGCTCTTGGGTCAAAGCCAAATTCGCGGAAGCCGGTGAAAGATTCCTCTTCCGTTGCTCCTTTCCAGGCAAGGGGGAAGACCGGAATACCTAATGCTACACCATCGCGCTTGCTCAGTTTGCCTTTGCCAGTGGGCTTTAGGATCAGAGGGAGGTGGGCGAAAGCAGGCATCGTTTCCTCCCAACCAAAGGCACGGTACAATAGCACATGGTGGGCTGTACTGGGTAACCACTCTTCTCCTCTGATGACATGGGTGATTTTCATCAGGTGATCATCAACGATATTGGCGAGGTGATAGGTGGGCATCCCGTCGGTTTTCAACAAGATTTTGTCGTCTAGCTCCTTGCTTTGGAACTGGACTTCCCCGCGGACCAAATCGGTGACTTTTATGATTTCGTCAGTAGGCACTTTCAGACGGATGGTGTAAGGGGTGCTGTCTGCCAATAATTGCTCCACTTGTGCACTGGTCAACGATTCACTGTTGCGCATACTGGCACGGCTGCCGGCATCGTAGCGAAAATTGTGGTTTCCTGCTTCTTTTTCGGTTTCCCGGCGGGCATCCAGCTCTTCGGGGGTATCGAATGCGTAGTAGGCTTTACCGTTGGCAATGAGTTTTTGGGCGTATTCTTGATAAATTGCTTTTCGGTCGGATTGGCGGTAAGGACCGTAGTCGCCACCCTGCTCGGTCCCTTCGTCGAGGGTGAGGCCACACCAGGCCAGTGCCTCCTTGATATAATCTTCGGCACCCGGTACGTAGCGCGTCTGGTCGGTGTCTTCAATTCTGAGGATGAAGGTACCGCCCATTTGGCGGGCCAGCAGGTAGTTGTACAAAGCAGTTCTGACACCGCCAATATGCAGCGCTCCTGTAGGGCTTGGCGCAAATCTCACTCGAACATTACTCATCGGTAAAGCTTAATTTATTAGTTGTTCTGACCACAAACATGGTCAGAGAAGGATTTATTGGGAATGACAACTTGGTTCAAAAAAAGGTCATTTAAAAATTTAAAAAGGCCTTTTTTGTCGTCAGCAAGAATTTTTTTTCAAAAAGAAGCAAATTCTTTAAAAAAATTCCGGATTAAGGCAGCAAAACAGGCCTCTTATACGTTTCCTGGGAAACTTTTACTAAAGAAATTTGGTATTAAGGGAAGAACGCCGATTTTATGGAGCCTCCCCCTCCTGAAATTAACGCCTTCACTTTCACCATTACTACGGCAAAAGTAATGATTTAGGGCGGCAGCAAGAAATTCTCCCCGATTTTCCCATCGTTGTCCATCTCCCCCTGGTTGTTAGTATGAAATGAACATGTTGGTTATCGTGTGCTGGGGCACGCAATAACCTAAACGATTATATTATCCCTGAACATTTAATTGCGATTCCTATGTACCTAGTAAAAACCCCCAAATTTATCCAGGAACTCTTCCCTAATTTTACCTGGAAAATCCCAACCGAAGAAAAGGTCCTATACCTGACTTTCGACGATGGCCCTATCCCTGGTGTAACACCCTGGGTTTTAGAGCAGCTGGCACAATACGATGCCAAGGCGACCTTCTTTTGTGTTGGCAACAACATTGAGAAGCACCCCGAGGTGTTCGAAGAAGTGAAAGCGGCAGGACACTCCATCGGTAACCACACCTTCAATCACCTTAACGGTTGGAGTTCTGACAATCTTCCCTATTTTCACAATATCCGTCACTGTGCCAACCTGACCAAGACGATTCTTTTCCGTCCTCCCTACGGAAAGCTGCGCCCACGTCAGACCCAGTTTTTACTGCGTCATTACCGGATTGTGATGTGGGATGTGTTAAGTGGTGATTTTGATCCGAATATTACGGAAGAACAGTGCCTCTTGAACGTTACTCGTAATGTTGAACCAGGTTCTATCGTCGTTTTTCACGATAGCCTGAAGGCAGAAGAGAAGCTGCGTTATGCTTTGCCGAAGGCACTGGCTTACTTCGCGGAGCAAGGCTATCGCTTCGAAGCGCTCAATGAGCAGGAAATGGTGATCCATCAAGATCAGCGCAAATCAGCCTAAAAAATACAATTCTGCTAGACATGAACTTAAGAGCTGCCCCCCGGGGCGGCTCTTTTTTTAGCTCAAACAGTAAGCCACAAATTGCCGTACCATCAGCTGGGTTTTGCGGCGTGATTCGATCATGCCCATGTGCCCGACTTTCTCCAGTACGTGAATACTGGCCCGAGCGGGTAAGGCGAGTTGCTGTTCGCTGGCCTCTTTGGGTACTGCTTCATCTTCTTCCCCGACAATGAAAAGAACAGGTTGGAGGAAGTTGCTTAATACCTCGAAACAGTCGGGACGGTTAGCCATGGCTTTCAGGCCTTCAATGATACCTTCCTCGGGGTAACGGGCAGCCCGGTGGATGATCTTATCCAGGTCAAAAGCGTTGGTTTGCGCGTAGGTAGGCGGGAACAACTTAGGAACCAGCTGCTTGACGTAGAGTGGGTGGCCGTGCCGATGGATAAATGCTATCTGGTTATGACGAGCTTCCTTTTTTTCTTCGGTATCTGCGTAAGGATGAGAATGGAATAGACCGATCCCCCTCAAACGTTCGGGCGCAAGCTCAGCTAGCGCAAGTGCCGCATACCCCCCCATAGAATGGCCAATGACAATGACTTCGGATAATTTCTTTTCCACCAAAACAGCTAGTACTGCTTCGGCGTAAGTAGCGATAGAAACCCCGGGTATAACCTCTGAACCTCCAAATCCAGGTAAGTCGATGGTAACCACCCGGTAGTGTTCTTCCAAGAGATCTTGTTTGAAGTCTTCCCACAGGCGGCTATCTGCACAGAAGCCGTGTAGGAGGACAACGGGGAATCCTTTGCCTTCTATGTCATAGGCGAGCTTAGCTCCACGGAATGTAAGTGTTTTCATTTGTGCTTTCCTGTGCTATGTGTCACGCAAAAATAACTTCCTTCGCTTCCCTTTCCAAAATATAGATACATTCTTGGACTTTTATTTTACGACACCTAGCGTTCATAAAGCAGTTGTTGGTGTCATTATTCAACAGGTAGTTTTTAGGAAGCTTTTAGTATCTTTGAGGGTATAGTATTATAAAATTAAATCACTGAGCTAGCGCATTATATGGCTGACTTTGCAAACATGGCCAAACAGTTTTCCAAAATTGAACAATTGGAGCACGAACTTCATTTGCGGCAATTGCAGGTTAACCGATTATTGACCCTGACCCAGGCGATCAATAATAACTTTCCGGCTGCGGAACTTTTCGCAATGTACCATTCCTTCCTGACTTTTGAGTTGGGCATCAAGAAAATGGCGCTTTATGTACACGGCGACAAGGAAACGAATTGGGTTTGTACTGCTCAGACTGGATTGACGAAAGCCCAGCAGAAGTACAATATAGGCTCGGAGCTGGCTAACTTTCGCGAGCTCGTCAATCTTGATGCCAAAGATCATTTATTTCTTTCTGCTTTTGAGTTGGTTATTCCGGTTTTACACAAAAAACAACCCATTGCTTACGTATTCATTGGTGGGTTCGATGACGATGATGATATGTACGAAAAGGTACAATTCATTACGACAATCACCAATATCGTAGCGGTAGCTATTGAGAATAAGCGCTTGTTTAAGCGTCAGCTGGAGCAGGAACGCTTGCGTCGGGAAATGGAACTTGCCGGCGAGATGCAGCGTATGCTCATTCCTGCCAGCCTGCCCATGAAGGATTGCTATGAAATGGCGAGCATCTACAAGCCTCATTTTGGCGTAGGAGGTGACTATTACGATTATCTCGAATTTCCTGATGGTAAACTGGCGTTTTGTATCGGTGATATCTCCGGAAAAGGAGTAGCTGCCGCGCTGTTGATGGCTAACTTTCAGGCTAACTTCAATACGTTGATCAATAAACGGACGCCGCTCAAGGAATTCATCATTGATCTCAATACTTCTGTGAATAGAATCACGGGTGGAGAGCGGTTTATTACCTTTTTTGTCGCGGAGTTTGATCGTTATACCAATGTGTTACGTTACATCAATGCGGGCCACAACCCGCCCATTCTAGCCAGTAAAGACCGGACTATATTGCTGAAGGAAGGTTGTACGATCCTGGGGTCTTTTCAGGAGCTACCGGAAATCGGGGTAGGCGAGGTACAATTGACACAGCCTTCGCTCATCCTTACTTATACAGATGGCCTTATCGATATTCAAAATGCGAAAGGCGACTATTTTGACGACGTGATGTTAAAGCAGTTTGTGGAAAACCACCATCACCTTTCCGTGGTGGAATTTAACCACGAGCTCCAGCAAGCCCTTAATACCTTCAAGGGCAATGAGGGTTATCCAGATGATTTCACGGTGCTTACGTCCAAGTTCGTTCCTGTAGAAAACCCTTGTTAATAGGCTGTTAAGCGATCAATAAGCCAGAGGAAAGGTGGTGAAAACTACGACCTTAGTGCTTTTCTAGTCTATTAAGGAAAACACATCTCCTTATGCAAAATACCGTTATTCGTTGGGTTGTCATCCTTGGGGCCGTGGCGCTGGTAGGGATCATCGGTATCCAATCTTATTGGGTGATGACTACCTGGGATCTCAACGAAGATGAGTTTAATAAAAAAGTTAACCTGGCGCTTTACCGGGTAGCTAACAAACTTGCGGATATCAACGATGCCGAACTTCCCTCCAGGGATGTGGTAAAACAACGCACGACCAACTATTGGATCGTTAATATGGCGGTCGAAATTGACGCAAAATTATTGGAGTATCTCCTACAAAGTGAACTGGAAGAACGAACCCTTAATGTAGATTTTGAATACGCTGTTTTTGATTGCCATACGGACGAGATGGTCTACGGTGGCTACTGCAGCTATACCCCTGAAGGGGAAATCAAGAACTTGGACCTGGGGAATTTGCCCAAAGACAAGGAGTTTACCTACTATTTCGGGGTAAAGTTTCCGGGGCGCACCGGGTTTCTCTTCGATAAAATGCAATTGATCCTTTTCTTATCGGTCATTTTATTGATTACGGTGCTCTTTTTTGCCTACGCAATGTGGGTCATTTTACGTCAAAAAAGGCTTTCTGAAATGCAGAAGGACTTTATCAACAACATGACGCACGAGTTCAAGACGCCATTGTCAACCATAAAAATTGCTGCTGGTGTTTTTCTAAATGACGAACGCGTGAAGGCAGATGCGCGTCTCCATCGGTATGCCACGATCATTCAGGAGCAAAATCAGCGATTGAATAAACAGGTAGAAAAAGTGCTCCAATTGGCCAGCGTAGAAAAAGGAAACCTTGAACTAAAAAAGGAAAAAGTAGAGTTGCAGGAAATTTTGGAGGCATTACTTTCCAGCACCCGCATGCGACTGGAAGAACAAGGTGGCGAATTGTCTGCCGACCTGGAGGCCGTAACTGGGGTGGTCATCATGGCCGATCGACTACATCTTACGAATATCCTCTACAGCCTCCTTGATAATGCGATAAAATACTGTCAGGAAAGCCCGCAGATTAGCGTGCGGGTCACCAAGGAGAACAACATGATCCAGCTTTTTATTCAAGACAACGGTATTGGTATATCCCCAGCTTATCAGTGCCGAATATTTGATAAGTTTTATCGTATCCCAACGGGCAATGTCCATAACGTTAAGGGATTCGGTCTTGGATTGTATTACGTGCGAAGAATTTGCCAAGCCCACGGTTGGAACATCCAGCTGGATAGTGACGTTGGCCAGGGAACAACCGTGAAAATAAACTTTGGGCAAGCACTTAAAATTCGCCAACAGGCAGTAGCCCAATAAACCTAATCAAAACCTATGCGTGCCCACCTCCTATACGTTGAAGATGACGAAAGCCTCAGTTTTGTGACGCGTGATCATCTTGAATTACAAGGTTATCAAGTGACTCATTGTGCCGATGGCACCAGTGCAAAAGTAGCTATCGATCGCCAGGATTATGACCTTTGTTTGCTGGATGTAATGCTTCCAGGAACGGATGGATTTACGTTGGCTAAAGAAATTCGCAAACAAAATACCGAGGTTCCTATCCTTTTTCTTACCGCCAAATCACTCAAAGAAGACCGCCTACACGGCTTGCGACTGGGGGCTGACGATTATATCACGAAGCCGTTTAGTATTGAAGAATTAATTCTGAAAATTGAAGTTTTTTTGCGACGTTCGCGGAGTGTAGCACTCCCTTCTCCTAGTGAATACACCCTGGGGAAATACCTATTCAACTATCCTAATCTCGAACTGAAGATGGGGGAGGATATCCGCCGACTTACGCAAAAAGAAGCAGACCTTTTGAAATACCTCATCGAAAATAAAAACAAGGTGATCAAAAGGTCTGATATTCTCGAAGCCGTTTGGGGCGAAAATGATTATTTCCTGGGGCGCAGCCTGGATGTCTTTATCTCCCGTTTACGGAAGTATCTGAAAAAAGACGAACAGGTCAAGGTGGAAAATATCCACGGAGTAGGGTTTTGCTTTCAGGTATAGACTTGTTCAACCGGGCCTGAATGAGCGAAAGCGCAGCATATTTTATTTTGAACGAGGCTAAATCTCGAAGAAGCCGCGAAGCGAAACGTAGGCGATGCCTGAGCATCGGCGTCCCG
>Ga0102812_10002889_pt1 | contig 11378 bp, 10 predicted proteins | sample ColrivemetaGS713_FD_79334 | JGI IMG/M metagenome (GOLD analysis project Ga0102812, IMG submission 79334) | Estuarine microbial communities from the Columbia River estuary - Flood tide ETM metaG S.713 | ecosystem: Environmental > Aquatic > Marine > Intertidal zone > Estuary | place: USA... | reverse complement strand
GATAAGAGGCAGTGACCCTGAGCGGTTAGAAAACGCTTTCAAAGTTTTATCTGCTGATTTAGGCGCGTGATACGCCCATTTCATAACGCCAAGCAGGCGCTGGAACGAACCTGGCCATGCAAACGACAATTCGAGCTTGGCCCGTGGCGTATATTCCAATCGGATGGCGGCGGAAAACGTGTGTGCGCCGCGCGTTTGGCCTTCGATCAGATTTCGGCCACCGCGCCAGAGATTGATGTGGCTGAGCAGGCGCTGCGCGATTTAAATCAACCGCTTTTGTTTCATATTGATGAGGGGCAAAGCGAGCTGGATAAAGCGCTTGCACAGCGCGGCTATCACCTTGTTGATCCCACCGATCTATTGGCCCAACCGGTGGCCGATTTATGCGACCAACCGCTTCCCAAAACCACCTTATTCGAGATTTGGCCTCCTTTGATAATCCAAAAAGATATTTGGGCGCTCGACGGGGTTGGCCCGCAACGCATGAATGTTATGGACCGTGCAACACAGGCTAAAACCAGCCTTCTGATCCGTTGGAAGGGGCGCGCGGCGGGCACTGCATTTTTAGCCTGTCATGGGGCTGTGATCATGGTGCATGCGTTAATGATTTTACCCGAGCAGCGCGGACAAGGCCTAGCGAAATGGGCGATGCGCAAAGCTGCATTATGGGGTCAAAGTCAGGGCTGCTCCATTTTAGCCGTGGCCTGCACAAAAGAAAATTCCGTAGCACAAAACCTTTATTCTTCACTCGGGATGAAACATGTGGGACACTACCATTACCGTTTGAAAGGGGATCTTCAATGACGTCAAAGCCGCAGGTCACAGCGCTGAACCTTCCACCTATGGACCCTTTGCCAGAGGCCACGCAAAAATATTTTGATGTGTGCGAAGAAAAACTGGGCATGGTGCCAAATGTCTTGCAAGCCCATGCGTTTGACGTCGAAAAATTAGACGCGTTTAGCGGCCTTTATAACAGTTTGATGCTTGCCCCCAGCGGTTTAAGCAAATTAGAGCGCGAAATGATCGCTGTCGTCGTTTCTTCGGTGAACCGGTGTTTTTATTGCCTAACCGCTCATGGTGCGGCAATCCGCGCTTTGTCCAAAGATCCGATCCTGGGGGAGATGATCGTTATGAATTACCGCAGCGCACCGCTTGATCCACGGCAGCGGGCAATGCTCGACTTTGCCGAGAAAATTACAAAGAACAGCTCTGAGATTGAAGAGGTTGATCGCCAAACCCTACGTGATGTTGGCTTTAGTGATCGCGATATCTGGGATATTGCCAATGTCGCCGGCTTTTTCAACATGACCAATCGGGTCGCCAGCGCTGTTGATATGCGGCCAAATGATGACTATCACGCCCAAAGCCGTTAGCCGCATCCTGCTCGCCCTTTGGGTTGAGGTTTGCCTGATTGCACCAGCAATGGCGCAAGCGCCATTGGTTTTGCCAGACCCAATCATTGAACAGTTTTCAGAAACGTACGCTTTTGGCCAATATGATATGCCGCTTGAGATTTGGAAAAATGCTGCACTGAAAACCCGCACAGTGACAGGCGAATTGCATAAATCGGCGTGGAAACTGCCGCAAAGCCTGTTGGAAATCAACCAATTTGCCGCGCCTATTTTAAGCCAGTTACAAAATATGGGGTTTAACGCGCTGCTCGATTGCCAATCTGCTGAGTGTGGGGGATTTGACTTCCGATTTGCAACAGAGGTGATCGATCCGCCATTTATGTATGTCGATACAACTCGTTACCGGTTTATCGCGCTGCAAAAAGATGAACATATCAAAACATTGCTTTTCAGCAAATCGGGAAATGAACTATTTTTGCAAATCATTGAAGCTGGCGGGCGCCCGTTAATAGAAACGACAAATTTGTCCAGCGCGCAAACAAACACTGCGCCACCGACCAAAGCTGTTCACACCGCGCTGCGCAAAAACGGCTTTGCAATTTTAAGCGGGCTGGCGTTTGATTCAGGTTCCGAATCCTTGGGACGTGGGCCCTTTGAAAGCTTAATCAGCCTCGCTGAATTTCTGCAAACTGAAAAAGAAGCAAATATAATCTTGGTTGGCCACACGGATAACAAGGGCTCATTCGAGGTGAATTTGGCGCTCTCCAAACGGCGGGCGCAGGCCGTTGCAAGCTATCTGGCAGATGAATTTGGCATTGATCCGGCACGGATTATGGCGCAGGGGGTTGCGTATTTATCCCCCGTTGCAAACAATGACAGCGAAGCCGGACGGCGCCAAAACAAACGCGTTGAAGTCTTGCTACAACGCTAAATCACATTATCGACGCGCACGCAAAAGCGATATGCGCGCCTCTCCCCTACAGCGATAAGGCAAGCCGAACACCTTGATCGATGGCCCTTTTGGCGTCTAATTCGGCGGCAACATCCGCACCACCAATTACATGTGCAGCGCGGCCTTGCTGGATCAAGATATCGGCTAAGCTGCGCTCGGGCTCTTGGCCCGCGCATAAGATAATATCATCCGCTTCAATCATCTGCGGGGTTTCGCGCGCCGCTCCAAAAGACACCCGCAATCCTTGTTCGGTGATTTCCTCGTAATTCACCCCGCCAATCATTTCCACGCCCTTCATATGCAGCGCGGATCGATGGATCCAGCCGGTTGTTTTGCCAAGGCGCTTGCCATGTTTTTCAGCCTTGCGCTGCACCAAAGTCACCGCGCGCGCCGGCGCCTGGGGTTGCGGGCCATCCGCGGCCAAGCCGCCACGCGTTTCCTCAGGGTCTCCAACGCCCCATTCGCGCATCCAATCTGGCAAGCTCTCCGTCAGGCTGTCGCCGGCGGGGTGCAATAAATATTCAGACACATCAAAACCGATACCGCCTGCCCCTATCACAATCGCTTTGTTGCCAATCTTAACCCTACCGCTCAGCACATCGATGTAGGAATGCACATTGCGCCCGGTTTGCCCTGGTATCGCAGGATCGCGCGGGCTTACGCCAGTGGCGATAATCACTTCATCAAACCCTTCAAAATCAGCCGCACCTGCCTCATATCCCAGCCGCATATCCACCTTCAACAAGGTCATCATCGTTTCAAACCAATCCACAAGTCCCCAGAATTCTTCTTTTCCCGGAACTTGCTTGGCCAAATTTAACTGGCCGCCGATACGGTCGGATTTGTCAAATATAGTCACATGATGCCCACATTGCGCGGCCGTCATCGCGCAGGACAAACCCGCCGGCCCAGCCCCCACAATCGCTATTTTTTTTGGTTTTTCCGCGGGCTTAATGGCCAATTCTTTTTCAAAGCAGGCCCTTGGATTCACCAAACAAGAGCTGATTTTTCCGCTGAATGTGTGATCCAAACAAGCTTGGTTGCACGCGATGCACGGGGCAATCTCGGCGGCTTTGCCAGCCGCAGCTTTGGCCACAAAATTCGGATCCGCTAAAAACGGCCGCGCCAGGCTAACCATATCAGCGCACCCGCTGGAAATCAGATCTTCTGCCACGTCTGGGGTGTTTATCCGATTGCTGGTTATGATCGGGATCGATGTTTTTCCCATCAGCTTTTTGGTCACCCAAGCGAAAGCGGCCCGCGGCACCGAGGTGGCAATGGTTGGAATCCGCGCTTCATGCCACCCAATACCCGTGTTCAGAATATTAGCCCCAGCTTTTTCAACCGCCTGCGCCAATTGCACCACTTCATCATGCGTGGATCCGTTGGGAATAAGATCAATCATCGACAGGCGGTAAATCAAGATAAATTTGCTGCCAACTGCGGCACGCACACGTTTGACAACTTCCACTGGCAAACGCATGCGATTTTCATAGCTGCCACCCCATCGATCGCTGCGTTTATTTGTATGGGTGACCAAAAACTGATTAAGGAAATACCCCTCAGAGCCCATAATTTCCACGCCATCATAGCCTGCCTGCTTGGCGCGTAGGGCTGTGGCGGCAATATCGGCAATTTGTTTTTCGATCCCCGCCTCATCAAGCTCTTGCGGAATAAAGGGCGAAATTGGCGATTTCACCGCCGAAGGCGCCACACAATCAGCGCTATAAGCATAGCGTCCAGCATGTAAAATTTGCATGGCGATTTTTCCACCTGCCGCATGGACACGCTGCGTAACGATCTTATGGTGCGCGATATCTTCCTCTGAACAAAGCCCCGCCGCGTTTGGAAACACACCGCCCTCTTTATTTGGCGCAATCCCACCCGTAACCATCAAAGACACGCCGCCCCTTGCGCGTTCAGCATAAAATTCAGCAACTCGATCCCAGTCATGCGTTTCTTCAAGATTGGTGTGCATCGATCCCATCAAAATGCGGTTTTTCAACGTTGTGAAACCAAGATCTAAAGGGGTGAAAATGGATGGATATTCAGCAGACATTTGGCCTCTCGCGATTACAATAGGTCATCGTGCCAAATCTTGGTTTGATTGTCACGCAATACGCAACGTAAAAACTTTAAAAGCCACTTTTACGCGATGCGCGAAAAAGCCGCTTCAGAAGATCTATTTCAGCGCGCAATTCCGCCATCTCAGCGCGAAGATCTTCGCCGTTCAAATCACCGCCCGACAGCACGATCCGCGACAACACTTTGGAGCTGCCCTGCTCAACAATCAAAAGCATATAGGTACCAGATCCAATAGCTTCGGGCGGAATTGGCACGGATAATTCATAACAATTTTCCATATTCAGAGGGGCAACCCGCACGCCACGGATCGGGCGCCCTTGCAAAAGCACGTCAATCTTGGGCGGGGGCGCTTTCAAATCGGAAGGTTGGTTTAGCAAAGCCCGCCAAATGCCTTCAGCGAAGCGCGTTGGCTCAATGCGAAGCGACATCGGCGCTCCTTTCTAAAGAACCCTCTTCGGTAGAGAGATTGAAATCAATGATTTGAATTTGCGTGTAACGCGGAGCCTCAAAGATCAGATCGATCCAAAGCGGCGCGTCGGAATCTGCGCTTAATTTAAGCGGCCGCAGCCTGAACTCCCACGAAAACTCACCATCTTCGCGGTGATGGGTATCCGCCTGTAAAGACAGGTCATCCAGCTCGGGAATATTGAGGCGGAGATGCGTATGCAGTTCGGTTTCAAAATTTATACGCGCTCTACAAATCAACACCCCCGTTTCCATAAGACGCCGGCGGCTGCCCATCGGCAGTTGAATCGCGAAAGATAAAAAGCTGCTTTTTATGTCGAAAATATCCAAACACACGCAATAGCCTGCTCCGGTTTGAGCGCTTAAATCCTTTCGCTGGGAAAGCCAATATTGATCAATTTGCAAATGCTCTGGGCTAAACAATTGGATATTCTTGCCCAAGGCAATGCTTCTGCCGCCCAGATTTGCAGCTCCCATATCCATTTTTGTGCACCAAAAATCGGGACGCCACCCCCAAATATCAGGGCCGCTAACCTTCCCCCTGCGCGCGGTTTGAAGCCGCAGCTCTAAACCTGAGACAAACCGCTCAAGCTGATGGCGCAAGATTTTTGACTGCTTATATACCCCCCATATGCGCGGCGTTTTCTGCGCGCGCAGCCATGAATTCGGCCGCGATAATACATAGAAAAGGTACCTGCGGATCAGAAACGCCCGCATCGGCTTTAAAATCACTGTCAGTCTCTAAATCAATTAACTATCAGGCAATTATAGCGATAAATCACATTCAAGCAATTTATCTTTGGCAGGCCTGCGCCCCTACATGAGCTTATCCAACAGGGCGGGCTTTTGGACGCGGCCCGCTAGAGGTATTTGGTTTCACACTGGGCCGCATTTTTGAGCCGGCAGGGTGCACAGAAACGCCCTGCAAGCTGCGTGACAAAAGCATACGCGCCATATTTTTTGTAAACATGGTATCCGCTGGCATGTGAAGCGTGGCAATCAGCATGTGGGTATCGCGCAATTCAACGCCTTGCCACAAAGTTTTTTGTAATCCAGAAACAGATTGGGCTGCCTGCGATGTGTTTTGAACGAAAATCTGACGCTTATCGGCAAAGATTGTTGACACATGTGCATTCGGGTTTGCCGTCTTGAACTGCTGGGCTACATCGGCGAGGCTGATTTCCTGATCCGCCACCAATGACAATGTGATCACACCATAGGCCAGCAGACCGTCGCGTTCCGAGCAAGCCTGCAGCGTTACAAATTCTGCTGTCTCTGTGCTTTGGCCGAGATCTGGATTGACGCAATAGCCCTTTGGCGGCCGAATGATCGCACCTGAGGGAAGATTTTGCTGCGTTATCAACCCTTCATATTGCGTGTTAAGAAGCGGTGGAAGCCCAGCGCAGCCACATAGCGTTATCATAAAACAGAAAATGGCCCACTGACCAAAACGCCAGGGGGCCATATTCACCTTCACAGATCCATATACGCGTGTTTTTCGGCTTTACCACCGGGATGCGTCACCGCGCCTTTATAAATTTCTCCGACCAATTGCGAATATTTCCAAAGCGCACCTGCGGCATAAATCGTATCGCGCGGGCCCGACCATTGGGCCTTGCGCTCGGCCAACTCTGCATCGTCAAGCGCAACGCTGATTTCACCCTTTAACGCGTTCAGCGTGATCATATCGCCGTCTTTCAGCAAAGCGATCGGGCCCCCATGCGCGGCTTCTGGGCCGACATGCCCAACGCAAAAGCCCCGCGTTGCGCCAGAAAAGCGCCCATCGGTGATCAGCGCCACTTTCTTACCCATACCTTGCCCCGAAAGCGCCGCCGTTGTGGCCAGCATTTCGCGCATGCCCGGGCCGCCAGCAGGCCCTTCATTGCGGATCACAAACACATCGCCTTCCTGATAGGTTCGGTTTTGAACCGCCTCAAACGCATCCTGTTCGCATTCAAATACGCGCGCAGGCCCAGTGAAAACTTGAGCCTCTTCGGACATGCCCGCAACTTTCACAATCGCGCCTTCGGGCGCCAAATTGCCTGTCAAACCAACAACACCACCGGTTTTTGTCAGCGGAGTGGCGATTGGGTAAATCACCCGCCCATCAGCTTCGCGGGTGATTTTGTCCAAATCTTCCCCCATGCTATTGCCAGAGGCGGTGAGACAATCTTCGTGCAACAACCCGGCTTTGCGCAATTCTTTCATCACAACCGGCACGCCGCCTACCTCGTAAAGATCTTTTGCAACATATTTTCCGCCCGGCTTAAGATCCACAAAATAAGGTGTGTCGCGGAAAATCTCGCACACATCTTCAAGATAAAAATCAATGCCGGCCTCATGTGCAATCGCGGGCAAATGCAGCCCTGCATTGGTCGAGCCTCCGGTGCATGCTACTACCCGCGCGGCGTTTTCAAGCGATTTCAACGTCACCACATCGCGCGCCCGAATATTCTTTTCAAGCAAGGTCATCACGGCGCGACCCGAAGCTTCTGCGTATTGATCGCGGCTTTCATACGGGGCGGGAGCACCGGATGAATTCATCAGCGCAAGACCAATGGCCTCAGACACACAGGCCATCGTATTGGCGGTAAATTGCCCACCACAGGCCCCTGCCGAGGGGCAGGCCACGGCTTCCAGCTTTTCAAGATCGCAAGTGCTTAGATTGCCCGCCTGATGTTGACCTACGGCTTCAAAAACATCCTGCACTGTCACATCTTTGCCATCTAAACGGCCCGGCAGAATAGAGCCACCGTATAAAAACACAGAGGGCACGTTTAAGCGCACCATCGCCATCATCATACCAGGCAAAGATTTATCGCAACCGGCCAAACCAACCAGCGCATCATAGCAATGCCCGCGCATCGTCAATTCTACCGTATCAGCAATGGCTTCGCGGCTGGCCAGCGAGCTGCGCATCCCCTCATGGCCCATCGCGATCCCATCGGTAACCGTGATGGTGGTGAATTCACGCGGTGTGCCCAGCGCTTGTTTGACGCCCATTTTGGCAGATTGTGCCTGACGGTTTAGCGCGATATTGCAGGGCGCCGCTTCGTTCCAGCAGGTGGCAACACCGATCAGCGGTTGATGAATTTCCTCTTCCGTCATGCCCATCGCATAATAATAGGACCGATGCGGTGCCCGAGATGGACCTTCGGTAACATGACGGCTTGGTAGCTTAGATTTATCGAATTTACTCACGGTCTCTCTCCCTTATGCGTTGATTGGTCATACAAAAGCCCAAAAGGCGAAACAAGTCGCTTTCTTCTGTCAGATAAAAAATCAACATTACAAAGCGCTGAAATGGTCCAGCGCTGCCGAAGCGAAAACCGGCAGTAGCCTTTAAATTAAGCAGCCGCTAAGACGGTTTTTTGCTGGATCGAAAGGCCTGAGACCACCCAAACTAAGCAAAGCCTATTGAAACCAGCTGGCAGATACCCCACCTTTCAAGCAATCAGTCACCGCTTCGATCAATAAGGGGAATTCGATTGTCAGACAGGCTGTTCCACCCCTCTGTTCTTGGCAACAGGTCACAGATTTGGCGTATATGTTTGGGACTTTTTCTGATCGCCATCATCTATGTCTCTACAAGCTTTGGTTGGTTTATCACGCTAGATCGCATGGCACAGATGCACCTTGAAGGGCTGGGCAGCACACCCGCAGATTTAGCCGCTCTCTTATTTTCTTTTTTCTTCATTTGGCTGGGCATCGCGCTGGTGTGTCGCTGGTTGCATCGCCACCCCCTCCATGCGCTTTATGGTCCCACCTGTAAAATCAATTGGCAGCATTTTCTTATTGGAGCTGGCCTCGCCTTTGCCACGGCCATCTTCAGCGAAACCAGCAGTTATACCATTTCCTGGCATTTCTTTGAAGCCTCGAGCCAGCCAAACCCCAATATAACCACAACGCTTTGGCTGCGATGGGTTATCCCCATATCCGCACTGATTTTCGTGCAGATCGGGGCAGAAGAAATGCTGTTTCGCGGCTATTTACTACAGCATATCCGCGCCAGAGGCGGACGCTTCTGGTGGTCAATTTTTTTGCCCTCACTGCTCTTTGGTATGCTGCATTTTAATTTTTCTATTTTTGGCGTGAATGCTTTTTTTTACGTGTTACACACAAGCGTGGCGGGTATGATTTTATGCCTTGTCACATTAAAAACGGGTAATTTAGGGGCGGCGCTTGGCCTTCATTTTGGGGTAAACGCGTTGCTGCTGATCTTTGGGCTTGATGGGCATTTAAATGGCATGTCGCTCTTCGTGATGCAGCTCGATCCAAAGGGGGCCCAAGCCACTTTAAGCTTTTTGATCTTCACGCTGTTCGAAGTTCTAGCATTTCTGATCTGGCTGCGTTGGATCAACCAAAAGCGCGGGCATGCCTTTGTTGAAGAAAACCACCCGCCTTAGGCTGGCATTCCCCCAAAACAATGGCGGGGCGCAGTTGTCTGTATCCACGATCAACGCTTCTGCCCGCCCAACACAGGCTACCTGCCCGTGAAAAACAATGTGCTTTTCGAACCGCTTTTGCGCTTCGCTGATTGCAATTTACCGCAAGCCGGCTTATTTCAAGGAAAACAAAAAACAGCAGGACGTCAGGCATGAATTGGATCACAAACTATGTCCGCCCACGCATAAACTCAATTTTCTCGCGGCGCGAAGTGCCCGAGAACCTTTGGACCAAATGTACCGAGTGCGGCAGCATGCTGTTTCACCGCGAGTTAAGCGAAAACCTGAACGTTTGCACCCAATGCGGGCATCATATGGGGATCAGCCCGCGGGCCCGGTTTGAAAGCCTGTTTGATGGTGGCATTTTTGTGGATGTACCAGTGCCAGAACCCATCGCCGATCCGCTGAATTTTAGGGATCAGAAGAAATACCCCGACCGTATGAAAGCGGCCCAAAAAAATACCGGCGAAGGGGAAGCAATGCTGGTGGCCGAGGGCGAAATCGGGCGCACGCCGATCATTGCCGCCGCGCAAGATTTTTCTTTTATGGGCGGCTCGATGGGCATGTATGTTGGCAATGCGATCATTGCCGCCGCCGAGCGCGCGGTGAAATTGCACCGTCCGCTTATTCTGTTTTCTTCTGCGGGCGGCGCGCGCATGCAAGAAGGTATTCTTAGCTTGATGCAAATGCCGCGCAGCACCGTGGCCATTCAGATGCTGAAGGAAGCAGGGTTGCCCTATATTGTGGTGCTCACGCATCCCACAACGGGTGGGGTGACCGCATCTTATGCGATGTTGGGGGATGTTCAAATTGCTGAGCCGAACGCCTTGATTTGTTTTGCTGGCCCACGCGTGATCGAACAAACCATTCGTGAAAAGCTGCCGGAAGGATTTCAACGGGCTGAATATCTGCTCGATCACGGCATGTTGGATCGCGTGACGGCGCGCCCTGAAATGCGCGATGAGTTGATCACCATTGTGCGCCTGTTGCTGGGGTTGAGCCCGGCCATTAAAGGCGATTTACCCAAACCGACGGACCCGCAGCTTGAGGATAAAAGCACCGCGGCAAAGCCTAAGAAAAAATGACGATTGACCATTCTGACGCCATTTTAACCCGAATGATGGCGCTACACCCTAAAGTGATTGATCTGACGCTCGATCGGGTTTGGCGGTTACTCGATCGCTTGGGGAATCCGCAAGAGCAGCTGCCATCGGTGGTTCATATCGCCGGCACCAACGGCAAGGGCAGCACGCAAGCGATGATCCGTGCCGGATTGGAAGCTGCAGAAAAGCGCGTGCATGCCTATACCTCGCCGCATCTTGCCCGTTTTCACGAACGAATCCGTTTGGTCGGCGCACTGATCAGCGAACCCGAACTCAGCCAGCGTCTTGAGCACTGTTATCAAACCAATGGCGCTGATCCGATCACCTATTTTGAAATCACCACCTGCGCCGCGCTGAAGGCGATGGCCGAATGCCCCGCTGATTTCACGCTGTTAGAGGTCGGCTTGGGGGGGCGGCTGGATGCAACCAATGTGATCGCGAAACCCAAGCTCAGCATTATCACGCCAATTTCGATCGATCACCAGCAGTTTTTGGGCGACACGCTGCCCGAAATCGCAGCGGAAAAAGCCGGTATCATAAAATCAGGCGTACCCGTCATTGTCGGGCCGCAGCAAGAGGCGGCGCTTGAGGTCATCGAAGCCCACGCCCAGCGGTTGCACGCGCCGCTGCAGGTTTATGGTCAGCATTGGCATGTCAGCGAAGAGCGCGGGCGGTTGATTTTTCAAGATGAATGCGGCTTGCTTGATTTGCCCCTGCCCAATCTTCCTGGCGCGCATCAAATTCAAAACGCTGGCATCGCCCTAGCCGCTTTGCGGCATTTAGAGGCGAAAGAAAGCGCCTGCGAGGCCGCTATCACGCAAGCGCACTGGCCGGCGCGCCTGCAACGGCTGCGCGAAGGGCCCTTACCCGCGCTGGCCCCGGGGGCCGAGCTTTGGCTGGATGGGGGGCATAATCCGGCCGCTGGGCAAGCGCTTGCCCAATTTTTAGCAAACCTGCCCAAGCGGCCCACTTATTT
>Ga0102812_10002886_pt1 | contig 11380 bp, 10 predicted proteins | sample ColrivemetaGS713_FD_79334 | JGI IMG/M metagenome (GOLD analysis project Ga0102812, IMG submission 79334) | Estuarine microbial communities from the Columbia River estuary - Flood tide ETM metaG S.713 | ecosystem: Environmental > Aquatic > Marine > Intertidal zone > Estuary | place: USA... | reverse complement strand
GGATGAGATGATGCCACGGAAGCCTTTTGAAGTGGAAACGACGGCGGAGGAGAATGGGGCTAGCGAAAAATAAAGGGTTGTAGAGGGATTTTGAGTAGAAGGTAGAGGGATTGAAAATTAAGGGTCAATTCCCAATTTAGGGAGCGTCCCTCTATCTTCTACTACTCGATGTATTGCGCAGAAAATCTACGGCAACAATCCATACTTCACCTCATCAAATACCTTTCCGTTTTTGAGAACTGCTGCTTTGGCTACGCCTTCGTTTTCAAAACCATTCTTTTCCAGTACGCGCATGGAGGCCGTATTGTAGTCGTATACCGACGCGAAGATGCGGCGCAATTTCAGTTCCTGAAAACCGATTTGGATCATCTCCTTTACCGCCGCAGATGCCAATCCACGCCCCCAGTAAGGCTCCCCGATCCAATACCCCAACTCGGCGGTACCTTCGTAGACATCATGGGCCGGGTGTAGCCCTATCACGCCAGCTAATTCACCTTCCAGCGTGATAGCACGGATAGTCGGACCACCGGGTGTCTGGGCCATCAGGATAAACTCATCCGCATCCTCTTCTGAATAAGGGTGCGGCATCCGGTTGCGGACGTTGTTCCAGATATTGATGTTGTTCGCCAAAAGGGCAAAGGCTTTACGGTCGGTAGCACGTAAAGGGCGAAGACTGATTTTTTGCGTCATACTAAGTAATTTGACGAAAATAACATCCAACTAAACGGCAATAGTTCCCTGCTTATGGGGAACCTGCTTAATGCCCTTTTTTTATCGATAGCCACCATGCGCTTTGCCAACAACTTACCTTGTATATTCTGCCTCGATAGCCTCCAGCGTCTTGCCTTTGGTTTCGGGTAAGATCCTCAGGAAGAGGAAGAAGCCTACTGCGGCGATCAACCCATAAATGAGGAAGGTGGTCGCATTGCCCAAGGTAGCGAGCTCCCACGGGAAGATCCGCGAAATCAGCCAACTGGCAAAACCGTTGATAAACCCTACGAAACCAATGGCCAGACCTCGGTACTGGTTGGGGTACAACTCGGAAAGCATCACCCACATTACTGGCCCGAGGGAGAACGCAAAGCACGCAATGAAGGCCAATATCCCGATCATGACCAAGACAGCATTGATCTTGGTGGCTTTCTCCAGAATGTCTCCCTCGTATTTCTTGTAAACCTGCTCGCCAATGGCTCCTTTCATCGCGTTTTTGAAATCGAGGTCATTGGTAAACGTTTGTCCGTAATAAGGCGTTAGCGCCGTAGCGTCAATCTCCGTCAGGGATTTTGCATCGTTTTCCGTAAGGGTATAAGTGGCTTGATTGAAGCTAAAAGCACACAATAGCATACTGACAGCAATGCCACCAATCCCGGCCAGTAAAAGCGGGCGACGCCCAACCCGGTCGATAAGAAAAATAGCGATGATGGTAAAAACAACCGTGGTCAAACTCAGCCAGACCCCCGACGCGAAGGCAGCATCGGTTCCAATCCCCGTTTGCTTAAAAATGGAGGTAGCGTAAAAATAGACCGCGTTGATCCCGGTTACTTGCTGCAAAATGCCGATAGCAATACCTACCCACAAAATGTACTTGAGCGCTGGTGCAAATAAGTCTTTGATCCTGGGCTTCTCCGTATTGGTATTTTCCCGGATACTCTTCACAATATCCGTTGCCTCTTGTTCGGCAATGATTGGGCCGTGGAGTTTGACCAACACCTGTCGGCCTTCTTCTTCCAAGCCTTGTAGATAAAGCCAACGCGGACTGCGAGGCACAAAAAACAACAGGACGAAGTACAATATTGCGGGTAGAAATTCTACCCCCAGCATCCATCGCCAAACGGTTTCGTCGGTAAGGCTGCTGTCCGGCTGGTTGTTGAGATGATTGAGGTAGGCATTGCATAAAAAGGCCGCAAAAAAGCCCAGTACGATGTTCAATTGCTGAATAGAGACCAATGACCCACGCTTCGCTGCCGAAGAAATTTCAGCAATGAACGTAGGCGCAATGATCAAAGCCGCACCGAAGGCCAATCCTCCAACTAACCGCGCTACATACAGTGCCTCGTAAGAGCCTGCATAAGCGGACCAAATGGCCGATAATGCGTAAAGGAAAGCAACCGCTTTCAACACGACTCTCCGCCCAATTCGATCACTCAAGCGCCCCGCTACCAGCATCGCAAACATGGCTGCCATCGTAGGGGCTGCCACAATACTGCCATCCTGAGAGTCGGTTAGCTCAAAGAAAGGACTGGCAAAATTCATTACTCCGGAAATAATACCGGCATCAAAACCAAAAAGAAAGCCACCTAGCGACACCACAACCGCTAAGAAAATCGTAAACCTGGAAGAGGTCTCCATAATAAGGATAGTTGGTTAGAGGGCATGCCTGAAATACGGCAAAACCTATTATTGTTTTGAAATCAGCCCGCAAAATAGGATAGAATTTCGATGATCACAATAATAATGAAAATAGAGCCTGAAAATATCTACCTGGTGGTCTGTCAAGTTTGACACTTTGGGCTCCAGGTGCTGGGGTTTTACATTTTCACGCCGGGCGGGCAGTGTTCGTCCCGAAGCCTCGTGATGCTCGCTCCCGCTCGTCCCGAGGATTCGGGACGAATGAAATGAGCCTGTCCGGAGCCAGACGGGCACCACCCCACCAAGCGCAACGTACAAATCACCAAGCATCAACCTTCAGAATTCAACTTATACGTATTGGTTCAGTATGTTTTCAAACAACTCCTGCTTCCCAGAACGCTGCTCTGGCTCCCCATCACGATGCGCGATTTTGGCCAAGTCGGCAAAACTCAGTTTCCCATCAGCAAAGGCTTTACCCTCACCGCTGGTGAAGGAACTGTAGCGTTCTTCGCGTAGCTTCAGGTAAGGGGACTGCTGCAACACGGCATCCGCCGCGAGTAAGGCCCGTGCAAACACATCCATGCCCCCAATGTGGGCGTAGAAGATATCGGCGAGATCAGTAGAATTACGGCGCGTCTTTGCATCAAAATTGATGCCGCCGCCTTGCAAACCTCCGACCGTGAGGAAGACCAGCATTGCTTCGGTAAGCTCCATCACGTTGTTGGGGAATTGATCGGTATCCCAGCCGTTCTGGTAGTCGCCGCGGTTGGCATCCATGCTGCCCAGCATACCGGCGTCGGCAGCTACTTGCAGCTCGTGTTGGAACGTGTGCTGCGCCAGGGTCGCGTGATTGACTTCGATATTCAGTTTGAAATCATCCGCTAAACCATATTCACGCAAGAAATTGATCGACGTCGCCGCATCGAAATCATATTGGTGCTTACTGGGCTCCATGGGTTTGGGCTCGATCAAGAAGGTGCCGGTAAAGCCCTGGGCCCGTGCGTAGTCTTTGGCCAGGTGCAGAAAGCGAGCCATGTGGTCCAGCTCCTGTTTCATATCCGTATTAAGGAGCGACATGTAGCCTTCGCGGCCACCCCAGAATACGTAGTTCTCGCCGCTCAGCTTGATGGTCGCGTCAAGTGCCATCTTTACCTGAGCACCGGCGTGGGCCACCACCGCAAAATCGGGGTTGGTCATCGCGCCGTTCATGTAGCGAGGGTTCGAAAACAAGTTAGCGGTACCCCAGAGGAGTTTTACGCCACTGCTCTTTTGCTTCTCCAAAGCATAATCAGTGATGGCAGCTACCCGGCGCTCACTATCGGCCAAGGTAGCACCTTCGGCTACCAGATCGAAATCGTGGAAGCAGTAGTAGGGAATCCCCAGCTTGGTGATCAACTCAAAACCAGCGTCCATTTTATCCTTCCCCTCCTGCACCGCATCTGCTGCTCCCAGCCAGGGAAAACGCTTGGTGGGCGCACCAAAAGGATCGCCGCCCGTGCCACCAAGTGTATGCCACCAGGCCACGGCAAAACGAAAATGCCCGGCCATGGTTTTTCCTGCGACTACCCGGTCGGCTTCGTACCAGCGGAAGGCTAATGGGTTATCTGATTCCTTGCCCTCAAAAGGGATTTTGCCAATGCCTTTGAAATATTCTTTACTCCCTGTGGTTATCATGGTTTGATGGTTTGGTGGTTGGATGGTTGTTGGTTGTTGGTTGTTGGTTGTTGGTTTGATGGTTTGCCGCGAGATAATATCTCCAACTCTTGGCATAGCCATGCCGCATAGCGATCCCTTCGGGGCCTTCGGCATACACCCTTCCAACCGATTATGGTTGATGATTTTACAAAATAATTTTCAGATCGCTGTGCCATTGTTGGTAAGCGTCCTGATAGCTGCCGTTGTTATGGATGGGTTCGTAAGTCGTCACCAATTTATTTCCGGTCATGGCTTCCCGGATACTGCTGTAAATTCCGGCAGCTACGCCAGCGGCTTTCGCGGCACCAATGGCCCCGGTGGTTTCCAACACCTCAATCCGACTCCCCAATAAGTTAGAAATCGTACCGGAAAAAATGGCCGATTGAAAAAGGTTATCATTGCCTGCCCGCATGACCTGCAAGTTGAGGCCCATCTCTTGCAGAATCCCCATTCCGTACACAAAAGAGAAGGCAATACCTTCCAGCGCTGCCCGATAAAAATGGGCGCGTTGATGGCGGTTAAACTGCAAGTTATTTACCTTGGCACCAGGCGCTTTATTGCCCAACATCCGTTCGGCGCCATTGCCGAAAGGTAAAATCCGCAAGCCATCGGCTCCCGGAGGAATGGCGGCAGCTTGCTTTTCCATCTCAGCGTAACTCATTCCTTGCGCTGCCATTTGCTGTTTTGCCCAACGGTATTGAATCCCTGAGCCATTGATGCAAAGTAAAATACCAATGCGAGGAGCCTCAGGGGTATGATTGACGTGAGCAAAACCATTCACGCGCGAGGCGGGATCGTAAAGGGGTTGATCCACCACGCCGTAAACGACCCCGGAGGTACCTCCTGTTGCGGCTACTTCGCCTGCTTCCAACACATTCAATGAAAGGGCATTGTTCGGTTGATCACCAGCCCGATAATTGACGGGAATGCCACTAGCCAAACCGGTTGCTTCGGCGGCAGTTGCGGTCACTTCCCCCTGCACAGAGAAGGTGCCTACCAGCTCTGGTAATAGATTTTTATCAAAACCGTAGTAATCCAGCACCAGGGCTGCGGGCGTATTCTCCTGAAAATCCCAGAGGATACCCTCGGAGAGGCCGCTGGCGGTTGTTCGAATTTCTCCCGTCAGACGCATCGCGATGTAGTCGCCGGGTAGCATAATCTTATGGATACGTTCGTACAGTGCTGGCTCATGGTCTTTGACCCACTTCAGCTTCGAAGCCGTAAAGTTGCCTGGAGCATTAAGAAGGTGTTGCAAACACTTCTCTCGGCCGATGGCTTCGGCCGCCTGCTCACCAATTGCAACCGCGCGGCTGTCGCACCAAATAATGGAAGGGCGCAAGACTTCCTGATTTTCGTCAACCAATACCAGGCCGTGCATCTGGTAGGCGATGCCTATCCCTTTGATTTGCCAAGGATCGATTCCTGTGCTTTGCAGCAACTTTTGGGTTGCCAGACAAACATTTGCCCACCAGGTTTCCGGATATTGTTCGGCCCACCCTGGCTGTACCGCCAACATTTCCAGCTCTGACTCCGGCGATTGTGCTACCGCCAATTGATCGCCCGTCCGGGCATCCACCAAAGCTGCCTTTATCGAGGAGGAACCAATATCATAGCCGAGTAGGTACATCGTAGTAGGAATTTGTCATGGCATCAAATATACTACGTCAAAAGTACTTCACACTGTAAAAACATCCCTGTGATACTGACGTGATACTTTTGTTATACTTCACCCCTAGCTTTGTTGCTATCAAAATCGAGCTACTGAAACGTACTAGAAAAACCGCTGGCTACTCGTCAGAACATCCAGAAACCCGCTTTATCTCGTATTTATTTACAGATGCCTGATCTTGGTACAAAAAATTACAAACGTAAACGCTAATAATAATGGGAACTCCCTCTTTTGCCTACATCAACGAATTCACGACTAATTCATTAAAAGTCAATAGCTTGCAAGACGCCTTTGATCCCTTATCCGTACGTACATTGGCACGCGGCGCTTACCTCTTCCTCCCGGAAGAGCGATCCGATATGGTTTATTACATCCAGGAAGGCAGTATCAAGGTAGGTACCTACGGTGCAGGGGGAAGAGAAATCACCAAGGCCATTTACCGTAGTGGAGATATCGTTGGTGCCATGGCCTTATTGGGAGAAGAGCGGCATCATAATTTTGCCTGCACGATGGAGCGAGTGAAAGTACGCGTCATGAAAGTCTCGGATTTACAGCAAAAAATTCGCCAGCACCACAGCCTTCATATCGAACTGATGCGCATCGTTGGCCAACGCCTGCTGGCTACGGAGCATCGTTTGGAATCCATGGTTTTCAAAAACTCCCGGAGCCGGATCATCGAATACCTTCATGAGCTAGGTCAGGAGCAGGGCCAAAGAGTAGGCTACGAAATCCTGGTTCGCAAATTCCTTACCCACCAGGAAATTGCTAACCTGACAGCCACTTCCCGGCAAACGGTTACCACCATCCTTAATGAATTGCGCAATGACAATATCATTACCTTTAATCGCAAACGCTTGCTGATTCGGGATATGGAGCTGCTGGCGAAGAAAGTATGACAACCTTATTCCGCAGACAGCACCAACACCAAATCCATATTGATCCTAATACAATCATCAACCCTGATCGCACCCAACATCGCGCGGGGCGGCTCGATATTGAAATTAGTAAGATAAATGGGTTTGGCTCCAACGAAGCGGTAACGTTGGTAACCGAGATGGGTTCCCCTTACGTGCATTATCACCTCCCGGGCTTCCCCGGCTATCTTTAGCATCAAACGAGCTTGCAGGTTTTCCCATTCGTGGCATTCGCCAAAGAGCTGATGGTCATGGGCTCTCACACTCAACAACTGAATCTCGACAAAGGGGTGCTCCTCCGCAGCCAGAGCTTCGTACATGTCTTTATTCATAACTCGGTTGCCGCAATCGAGGGCCTGCACTGGCAATTTTAGTACGCTATTGAGGAAGGTGAAGCCATTGTCCTGCTCGGTTATCATCCCCCGACCTCCTTGAAGGGAAGAAGTACAATGGCAGGCAAAATCAACGACATTGCTGCTGCCTTCCAGAAACAGTTTACTTTCTGGATCGATAACGTAAGAGAAAGAAGTGCTGTCCAAAGAAACGGCCTCGGGCTTCACGGGCAGAAAAGCCGTGAACAAGCCAATGGAGAAGAGTGCAAAGAATAAGCTTTTCATGATGCGTGCGTAAGAAAAAGCCTCCCTGAAAGCGATACGCTTGCGGGGAGGCTTTCGTCGTTAGAGAATGATGCGCTCTGATGAGCGTTATTATAAATCCTTAGAAGCCAACTGCCGCTTCTACCATCATTCCTTTGAAGTAACCTTCGTTGAAGATGCTCGTACTTGGGTAATCCTTGTACTGCTGATCTACGTAAGATAACTTGAGCAACAGATTAGGGGTTGGATACCATCCCGCAGCAATCTCCATACGGTTTATCGTAAGGTCTGTAGGCTCCAGGGGAGCGTCAGTAATTCTAGAGCTCAGTGCACCGGTAACGGTGTTGTAGCGAGCACCTATGTACACTTGCTCACGAGGCAGGAAGCGGTAAATACCTTCTACAGCGATCTGCGTTACCTGGCGTTTTTCGGGGGTTTCAGCACCTTCCTTACGGGGGTCACTGTTGGCGTAGCCCTGAGACTGCTCGTAAGTAGCGAACAATTCGAACCCTTGGATTTTCACGAAGGGGTTGATCTGGAAGCTGGTCACGTTGGTCGTGAAGCCAGGATTCAGGCGGCCAGAGAAATCAGCCTGAGAAAGGGCAGACTCCATCACTTCGTAGAAGCGAGATCCAGCACGGTCACCAGCGTAGAGCGTGTTACGTCCTGATTCTGGATTCATGTAAACGCTACCAGACAGGCGGAAGCGGGTCGTCTCATTCAGTTGCTTGTCAAAGGCCAGCTTACCGTAGATAGAAGCTTTACGAGTATTGTTGGTAACATCTCCTTTGATCAGACCGTTAGAAGCACCCACCATTACCATGAAGGTCTCTGTTGGGAAAGCGTAGACCTCACCACCGATTTCGGTAGCAAAAGCGTCCATGATGTAGTTACCTACGAAGGCGTTCGAGATGGCGTTACCGTTGTCCGTGCGACGGAAGTGTTGGTCACCGTAGTTCACCTCCATGTGTCCGATCTTCACCCGCAGGTATTTGTCAAACCAGTCGGTATTATTAAACATTGGCAGTTTATCGACCTGGATGTATCCTCCTTTTACCCAGAATTCTGAGTGGTGACGAGAAGACATATAGTTTTCCAAAGATACCCGGATACCATCCTCAATTTGAAAATCAAGGTTCAGGTTGGCGGCTGCCAGGTTAAAACCACTACCCAAATCGTAGAGTTGGTTGATATTGGCACCATCGCCGTTGAGGATTTCGTCGGCACTATTGTCGTGCTCCAGGCCTTGGTATTGTTGGGTAAAACTACCTCCTATCCGCACAAAGCGCTTATCGAAGGTGGTGGTCATGTCCTTAGCAGGTTCAAAAATATTGAGGCCTTCTTGGTCGTAAGGACGCCAGTTTGCAACCTGTGCAGTAGCTTGTTGCCACATGCCAAAGCTAAGCAGCAGAATAAAAATTGAACGGAAGATTGTGGTGAATTTCATAACTTAATTATTTAAGACAATGAATGATTTTATTAATTGTTGGTTGATCGTTGGTGGTTGATGGTTGGTGGTTGGTGGTCGAAATACTTCCGACTTCCCACCTCCCACTTTGCCGAAGGCATCCCTACGGGGCCGACTTCGAAAATGTTTAGTTAGGGCTGAGGGTTAGATTGAACTTGATGGTTACATCGTCGCCGGTGGTGAGGCTTCCTAGGAGAGCCGTCGGCGGATCGATACCGAAATCAGTCATTTTCATGGGATAAGTCCCCGCAACCTGGTATTGGCCATCCGTCAGCGGAGTGAGCATTACCTGTAGATTGATCGTTCGGGTGGCACCCGCTACCGTCAGTTGGCCTTTGGCAGCTACGGTGCTCTTTGTGCCGTTGTTCGTAATGGTCGCACTGGTCATCGTGAAGGTGATATTGGGGTGTTCCTCCCCTTTGAGTGCGGAGTGGGTTTTACCGTCCATGATTCGTCCCTTGGTACTAATGATACCGTCGACGGGGATATTGACTTTTACATCTTTCAGCTCGCTCAGTACGCCATCGTTGAAACCGAAGGTTCCTCGCCAGCTTACTTTCGTTACTGCTGATTCCCAATCGTGCAGATTAGAAGTACCCGCGATACTAATATCTGATTTCGTCAACCGATAGGATTGCCCGCTCAAGGGGGCGACCAAAAGAAGGGTTAGGAAGGTAAGAAGGATTAGATTTAAAGCTTTCATTTTGCTTTGTTTGCTGGTTCGATACAAATCTCGCTCCTTCCTGATGGTTATACTATTACATTTGTTAGTGTCAGTTAGTGATTTAAATCACGTAAATTATGAAGGGAAAAACGTCCCCCTATTTATAAACGATTTCCGTATCCGGTAAGGCTTTGCGCAAGCGCGGAATGATCGCCGGAGGTAGCGGATTGTCCGTAATATTCAATATCCGCAAGTGTTTCATCCGGAATAAGCTGCGCGGCAATTCGGTGAGTTCATTTTCAGAAAGATCCAATTCTTCCAGCTGTTCCAATTCTTTCACGTCCTTGGGCAGCTCCATAAGTTGACAGTGGTGTAAGTTTAATTTTCGAAGATTTTTCCTGTCAATGATCGTGGTCCAGGCACCTGCTATCACGTGGTAGTCCAGGTTAAGGTCTTCCAATGCCCCTAATGTAGACAAGCGCTCGGCGAAATCTTCAGGCAAAGCGTACACCTGTTGTTGAAAAATCTGCCGCCGGCGAGCGCCCAGATTCAGGCGAACCACTTCTTCACTAGCTACTTCGGCGAGCTGCCCCCAGCGGGTAAACACAAAATCAGGGCTCAGCCAGTACTTACCCGTCGCTAGCCACTCCAGGCGATAGGCAGGAATTAGCGTCCCTTCGTTGTAGTTACAGCCCACCACGCCCGACACGGGCAACCATACCTCCCGGCACGAATCCTGCCAGACCACTTGCCCACTGGTATCCAACAATTGATAATTTCTAACAATCATGGGATAATTCAAACGCCCTGGTTGGTGAACGATAGCTCCCCGCTCCCTTGCACTTCCATTACAAACCTCCAGTGTTTTGGGATCGTTTACAATAGCCAACCCGTACCGAAAACTATTGGCCTCGCAGTAGCGGGCCGCTATCGCCCACTGCCCCCCGCGGTCGAGGTAACCAAATTGCCCCGTCAGGGTATCCTGGGCCAGCGCCCGACCATCCTCATAATCCAGCAAGTGATCATATTGCGGCTCACAAATCCACTCCCCCTGTTCGTTTACAATTCCTAACTTGCGGTCAGCGCCCAAAGTACCCACAATGGCTCGCCCTTCGCTATACCCCCGACTTCTTCGGTATTCCACCGCCGTATTCTGGCCCAGCAGTTGCCCCCTGGTATCCATGATCAGCAGTTCCTTGTCTTTCCCTTGCACCTGGAGGTATCCGTCTTCACTAAAGGGCCGCGAGGTGTTGATGCTCCATTCGTTCGCCGTCAGGTCAGCCAGGGTATCCCAGCGCAGTATTTCGCCGTCGCGGCTTTTCACGCGCAACAGATAGCTTTGTTGTAGGGTATCTTCTACCGCATAACAGTTTTTTCCCAGGCTCACGATCGACCGGTAATGGGGAGAAAGGCAAAATTGCCCCAACGTATCCATTAGCCCCTGGTAGTCGCCCCGCCCTGCGGCAATCAAGCCACCTTCATCAAACTTGGTCAGCAGCTTCAGGTCTCGGCTCACTACCCGGCCTTCTTTGTGCCACAATACCCCTCGCTCACCGTCTATAATGGCAAAAAGCAGATGGTGCCCCATCTCCCGCGCCCAATCCAACTGGGGCTGCTGCTCCCAGCGGCCGTCTTCGTGCAACAAAGCATACTCGGTAGGTGCAGGGGAGTCGCCTCGTTTCCACAACAACATGGGCCACTCCTCTACGGGCGCCATGCTCGCATCATGCCCCGATACGCGCCATTTCCCGGGCAGTTCGCACCGTGTTTTCCCCTCCTGCGTCACGATCCAGCCTCCACTTTCCGATGCGTAGGAACGTACGTAAATATCCTGCCCCCTGAGGCCCAAGCAGCACAGCAGAGAAAAGCTTAAAAATAGGTAGTGTAGGTTGGTCATGGTTTGATGGTTTGATGGTTTGATGGTTTGATGGTTTGATGGTTGGTGGTTGATGGTTGATGGTTGATGGTTGATGGTTGATGGTTGATGGTTGATGGTTGATGGTTGATGGTTGATGGTTGATGGTT
>Ga0102812_10002885_pt1 | contig 11382 bp, 14 predicted proteins | sample ColrivemetaGS713_FD_79334 | JGI IMG/M metagenome (GOLD analysis project Ga0102812, IMG submission 79334) | Estuarine microbial communities from the Columbia River estuary - Flood tide ETM metaG S.713 | ecosystem: Environmental > Aquatic > Marine > Intertidal zone > Estuary | place: USA... | reverse complement strand
TTCTAGTTAGAAAACAGTATGAAATCGTGCTATAATTAATGTACACACCATTTGTACTAGTTAAAAGAAGGTGAATGAAGTAGGAGGTAATGAAATGAATATTAAACTGTATGATATAGGAAGAGCAGACAGTGTTTTGCTGTCACAACACAATCAAAATCTGTTGATTGATTGTGGCGTAAAAAAAGACGATATTTCAAACAGTATGGACATCAACAATGATCTTTCATATTCGGATAATCACTTACTAATCACACATTACCATGACGACCATATTAGAGGGTTGGATCATATTTATGGAGATGTGTTCGACACAATCTACTTAAGTCGTTTCTCGCTATATTTGTTTGATGAGGGATCGAAGGATGTATTGAAAAAGTTCATAAAACTATACGCGTATACTCCATCTAAAACAAAAATAAATATATATCTAAAAAATCTATTATTGCTTTTTAAGACCTTGGTAAAAGTAGTGAAAAAGCAAGGTAAGATTCAAGTGTTAAACAAGGGAGATCAAATTTCTCATGTTTGTGATCTAATGGTGCTTCATCCAGATATTTCAGGTGACTCATTTGCACCAAAAGAGTTGCTGGAAAATGCAGATGAATACATCAAAATTATGGAACAATCGATGAATAAAACAGCGGTGAAGAAAATCAATCAATTAGCCAATGAATACACAAAAGCTGTTAACGACTTAGGATTAAAACAAGATACTAGCTCATTTATCTTGAATGAAGTGATCTCAAAAGAGACCATTCGCTTATTAGATAAGGTATTATATAACATTAAACAAGTGAAAAAAGGAATCATGGAGTACCAAGACTTTGATTCAATCAATAAATCATTTGGTAAATATATGAACAATAATTCTTTGGTGATTCACAACGAAGATATTTTATTTACTGGGGATGTCACTAGAAGCACCATTACTTCCCTTCATACAAACAATGAATTCCAAGAGTCTTATAAAGTCATAAAGATACCTTTCCATGGCTCAAATACACATTACTCAATGAATCTTCCTTATGCAGATTTCTTGATATCTTGTTCGGATAGTACGATTTGGGATATTAATGAAGATAGCCAATATTTGAACTTGCTTTTAAAATCCATGACCATCTTCTCAAACGGGGATGTTTTCCACAGTGGGCATATTTACCATAAATTTTACGACGGGCAAAGCAAAATCAATTGATAACCAATAGGGGTGTATTATGAAATGAATACAACAGCTAGCGAATCAGAAAGTTAGACAAAGAATACGATATTTTTATTTCATCGTTTTGCTCTTATTGGGAATTGCAATGATGGGATCTGATGTGAACGTCAAAGAAGGAAAAAACTATACAGATTTTGATCATGTTGCTTTATATATACTTGAATACAACGATGTACCGAATAACTATGTAACGGGATATATGTTACTTACACCTTATCGATACGGTCCATTTCTTAATGTAGAAGAGAAGTTACCTTTGGGCGTTACATATACAGAAGTATATATCAACGCCACTCTTGATGATTTGGGTGCTGAACGTTTTGTCTTCTCAGATGATACACTCTATTTTACAAACAATCATTATGATTCTTTCTCTGAGATTACGATTTCAAAGATTTTAGCAGGATATTATTTGTTTCAAACAATATTCTATACATTCTTGTTTGGAGGAGTACTTTTTCTAAGCCTGATGTTGATACTATCAAAAGAAGTTACAGTAGATGATTTGAAAAAAGACATCCTTTTGGATTACAATCTACTTAAGGAGAAATTTCTATACCTAAGGGATAAACTAAAAATGCACCACAGTAAGTGGAAATACAAAAGAAAATCCACAAAAAATATGGAGGAATAACATGGCAAAAAGATTAATCATTGGTATTATCATAGGTTCATTGTTGGGAGTGGCTTGTATCATAGGCGCACAGTTAAGGTACGATGGTGCAGTAGGAGGAGATTATTTATTTAGTTTCTGGCTCAATCGATTCTTAATGGGATTTGTTATCGCTTTATTACCAAACTGTAAAGTGTTATGGAGACTCCTGATAAGAGGAGCGCTTGTTGGTCTCTTTATTGGATTTACATTCTATAGTGCTACAATGTATTATGATTTAACAGGATTCTTAGTAAGCGCTCTGTATGGAATTATTATTGCATTTGTACTTTTTAAATTTGATGAATAAAAAATACTACTAATTGGTAGTATTTTTTTTGTGATAAAATAAAAATATAAGGAGGTGCATAATGAATAATAAGAATATTGAGCAATATAAAAATAATCTTGGTATTATGACTTCAACAGAATTACAAACAATTCAAAATAAAAAGATCATGGTTATTGGACTGGGTGGACTAGGTGGGCATACCGCTGATAACCTTGTAAGGCTAGGAGTTGCCAAGTTGATGTTGGTAGACTTTGATGTCTTTGAAACATCCAATTTAAATAGACAACTGTATTCCACACAAGACAATCTTGGAGAATACAAAGTTCATGTTTTGAGAGAACAATTGCATAAAATCAATCAAGACTGTTTGATTCGTGTCTCTATCGAAAAAATAGAGGATATACTCATTGAAGATCTAAATGATGTAGACTATATCATCGATGCAGTAGATTCACCTCAAACAAAAGTATACATATCTGAACTTGCAAACAAACTACAAATTCCATTACTTCACGGTGCTTGTGCAGGGTGGTATGGACAGGTTGGAATCATATTGCCGGGATGTACATTGATTAAGGATATGTACCAAAATGAATTGCATGGTATTGAGGCAGAACTACTCAATCCATCATTCACACCCGCTGCTGTTGCAGCCATCATGGTGTCAGAATTCGTAAAATATATAACAAATAAGAAGACGGCAACCATCAATCAATTGCGATTAATTGATCTTTTAAACGATGAATTCATTGGGACAGGAGAGTAATATGGTAAACGTAATATTTTATAATTTACTAAGAAGTAAATACAATGTAAAAGAAATTAAGGTTAAAGCTGGTACGATTCATAATATTGTAGAGTATATATTACTAACTCACCCAGAAATCAATCGAAGTGACTTTGAAAGTAGCGTAGTATTCCATAAGGGAAAACCGATCCATTTAAGAGGGTTTGATAAGAAAATAGAGGATGATGAAGAAATCATATTTACGCACTTTGTAGGAGGAGGATAAAAACTCATCTTCATAGATGAGTTTTTTAATGGTATACTCTTCATATACAAACAGAAAGGACACACTTATGAAAATAACTGATATTGTTTACAAGTCATATGATGAAGTAAGGGATATGCCAAGGTTTGATCTTCAGTCGATGCCAAAAAAGCCAAAATGGTATTTACAAGTTTTAGCATGGATACTGGCTTTGCCAGAGACGTTTAGCGTTAGACCGAAAATCCGAAAACATAAAATGGAAGACGTGAAAGGTCCTTTTATTATGTTATGTAATCACAATAGTTTTTTAGATTTTAAAATAGCTACAAGAGCTGTTTTTCCGAAACGATCAACGTACATCGTAGCAGTGGATGGATTCATTGGAAGAGAAGGTATTATGAGAAACGTGGGGTGCTTTGCAAAAAGAAAGTTTCTTTCAGATAGTGTCATTGTAAGACAAATCAAACATGCGATAGACGAAAGTAAAGTCATTTGTCAAATATATCCCGAAGCCAGATATTCTTTGGTTGGAACCAATTCAGAATTACCAGAATCTTTAAGCAAATTGATTAAGATGACACAATATCCTGTGGTATCTTTGATATCCCACGGGCATCATCTACGTCAACCGTTCTGGAATCTTAATAAAAGAAAGCTAAAAACAAGTACGGATATGACGTACATTCTAAGTCCTGAACAAATACAAAAATTATCTGTCAAAGAAATCACTAAAATAGTGAATGATGCTTTTTATTACGACGATTACAAGTACCAACTAGAAAACACTATCCATATCAAAGAACCATTTCGAGCAGAAGGACTTCATAAGCCTTTGTATAAATGCCCTCATTGTGGCAAAGATCACGTGATGGATTCGAAAGACAACACCCTCTTTTGTACAAGTTGTAATGTAGTCTATGAGATGGATACACTAGGAAGATTATCAAACAAGAATGGAGACACAAAGTTTACTCATGTTCCTGATTGGTTTGAGTGGCAACGCAAAGAAGTTAAAAAGGAAATTGAACAAGGAAATTACAATGTATCACTAGAAGTTGACATTGATATGTTGCCAAACAATACTGGATTCTATAGAGTGGGGTCTGGGACACTGATTCACAACGAAAATGGATTTACATTACAAGGTGATGGATTCACTATAGAAAAGCCCGTACAAGCAAATTTTGGAGTACATATAGAGTACGACTACTTTGGTAGAGGAGACGGAATCAGTTTTTCTACGAAAGAAGATACATTCTATGTGTATCCAAAAGACCAAAACTATTCAGCAACTAAGTTTCATTTCGCTACAGAAGAATTGTATCGATTGAAATGAGAATATGAGAGAAAGAAGGCAAATCTATGACAGATAAAAGAATGAACGAAAATACCGAGCATGCAGTGAAGTTTTTCTTCTTTTCGATTTCAGCAGGTGTGATTCAAGCACTATCGTTTACATTTTTTGATCAAGTAACAAAGTTTGAATACAAATACGCATACCTAATTGCATTGGCATTATCAGTGTTGTGGAACTTTACGTTGAATCGTAAGTTTACCTTCAAATCAGCGGCGAATGTACCTGTAGCAATGACAAAAGTAGCCGTATTCTATGCAATTTTTACACCGTTATCAACATGGTGGGGAGATTCTCTTACTGAAATAGGATGGCACAGCTACATCGTATTATTTGGAACAATGATCATTAATTTAGTAACAGAGTTCTTATATACAAAGTATTTTGTGTATCACAATCAAATCAATACTGCTTTGGATAAAGTAGAGAGTGAAACTGAATAACAAAAAAAGTAGACACGAAGTCTACTTTTTTAATGTAATGGAGTCATTTGTTTTTATTGTACCTTCTTGAATTACTTTGCAAAAGATTCCTTCAGCAGGCATCACGCATTCACCCACCGCGGTCTTTATCGCACAGCCGTGATGACACTCTTTTCCAATTTGTGTGACTTCAAGAATCACTTTACCAATCTGCATTCTTGTACCGATAGGTAACGAATACAACTCAACACCTTCAGTGGTGAGGTTTTCAGCGAAAGCTCCTTTTTTTAGTTTTAGGCCTTTGTCTTCCATCTTTTTGAAACTTTCTATACCAAGCAAGGATACTTGACGATGCCAATTTCCGGCGTGGGCATCTCCGACGATACCGTGATCGATTTTAAACAATGCTTGGTCGACTGGTTTCTTGATTGTTCCTTTTTTCTCTGAGATGTTGATTGCTAGAACTTTCATCGTTTGAAATCTCCACTTTTTCCACCGGACTTACTGATTAATTTTGTTTCTTTTATGACGATGCCTTTATCGATCGCTTTGCACATATCATAAATGGTAAGTGCAGTAATCGACACAGACATTAATGCTTCCATTTCAACGCCTGTTTTCCCTGCTATTTTTACAGTTGATTGGATCTGTAGTTCAAGCGATTCATCCATGAATAGATATTCAATATTGACACTTGTTATGTTTAAAGGATGACACATTGGAATGAGATTGGATGTTTGTTTAGCCCCCATAATTCCAGCGGTCTGAGCAACACTTAAGATGTCACCTTTTTTTACATAGCCATTCTTCAATACTTGATAAGTTTCCTGATTGAACACCATTGTTGTTTGAGCTGTGGCAATTCTTGTAGTTTCTATTTTATCTGACACATCAACCATATTGGCATTTCCATCTTTGTTTAGGTGTGTTATTTTCATCGTTATCCTCCAATCTTATTCATGGTTCGTTTGGATTGTTTTTTGTAGTCTTTGTCCAGACTGTGGTCTTCTGGTTTTTCTTTGATTGCTGTTTTTATCGAGTTTAGCAACTCTTCATTTTTCTTGTTTCGAATGTTAATTTCTTTTGAAGAGTGAAGGCAAGGTTTTAAGTATCCATCACTTGTCAATCGTAGACGATTGCAACTTTCACAGAATTTCTCACTGATTGCATTGATGAATCCAATGGTTGCTTTGTGATTCTCATAAGTATAGTATTCTACATTATTGCTTTTGTGAGAAAAATGGAATCCTGGATATTTTTGAAGGATGTCGTCTTTTGATATGTAGTAATCTTCGTATCGAAACGCATTTGATTCAAAAGGCATTAATTCAATGAAACGAACTTGAATATCCTTCTCTTTTGAAAGTGCATAGAAGTCTAAGATTTCATCGTCATTGATTCCTTTTAATAATACACAATTCACCTTGATTGGAAGAAGCTTATGTTCTTTTAATTCGTCCATTACCGATACATAATCAATGCGCTTGTTGGCATTGGTGATGTCTTTGAATGTTTGATTTTTAAAAGTATCAATACTAATGTTTACTCTTTTGATGCCGACGTCTTTTAATTTCTTTACATTTCCTTTTAAAAGTGATGCGTTTGTTGTTAAAACGATTTCTTTGATTTCATCGAATTGATTGATTTGTTCAATCAAGCGATATAGATCTTTTCGAACCATAGGTTCACCACCGGTGATTCGAACTTTTTTGATACCAGCTTTTACAGCTTCTTTTACGATTTCAATGATTTCTTCGTTTGTTAAGATATCATTGTGCTCGATGTCTTCCATGTCGCTAGGTTTACAGTAAAGGCATCTGAAGTTGCATTTGTCTGTAACGGATATTCGTAAATAATCAATTTCTCTATTGTATAAGTCCTTCACTGTCTCACCTCCATTTATTGTACGATGGTACCGATATTACTTGTTTTGTATCCACCGAGTTTTTCTAGTTTTGCTTTGAATTCTATTGAGTGTAAAACTTGTATGAATTGTTTGTAGCTATCTAATTTTAATGTATCTCTATGAATCAAGAAGTCATATTCTTCGTTTGCGATTTCAATGAAATCTAAATCGTATAAAGAAGCGACACTTTTGACACCAAGACCTGCATCGTATCGTTCATCTAAGACGCTGGCTGCAACCAAAGTATGGGTCGTTAATTCATAGGCGTATCCATTGATGCTTTTTTGGTCGATTTGCTGTTTATCCAACAGAAAATCTAAAAGGATTCTTGTTCCGCTTCCTTGTTGTCGATTCACGAAATTGACATCTTTTCTTGTTAAGTCTTGAAGAGATTTTATGTTCTTTGGATTTCCCTTCTTCACATACAACCCTTGGATTCTTGAAACTCCTTTTATTAGATGGTATTCAGTCGACAGATATTTATCTAATATGAAATCATTGTATCTTCCATCGTTACCTAAGATGTGTACAGGAGCGATATGTGCTTCTTGATTCTTCATTGAAAGGACTCCGCTAAAACTACCGACATGGCTGCTAGATAAATGGTAACCATTGTTGCTCATCAGATCGTTGACGATATCCAGCAATACATCATGAGATCCGATTGAGACCAAAGTGTTTGAGACATCGATGTCTTTGTTCAAAAGAAGTACATCTACAAGGTCTCCTTTTTGATAGCCTTCATTCAATCGTTCTACAATTAAAAGTCCATCTGCACGAACAAGACTCATCGTAATACCTGCACCTCTAGCAAGAGGTGTAGCAATCAATTCTCCATTGACATTTCCTAATTGAACACGGATGTATTCTTTGTTTTTAAGACTTGAATAGATTTTTTTTGATACTTTTGCTTTTATCTTTGTTTTTGGTGCTGGACGTTGTTTTGTCATATAAGCGATCAATGTTTTTACAATCAATTCAAAACTGATGAAAGTAGAAACAGGATATCCTGGTATTCCAATGATTGGGGTATTGTTGAGAATCCCAATAATGGTAGGTTTTCCTGGCTTAATGCTGATACCATGTACCAGTAACTTTCCATTGTTTTGAATGACAACATTTGCGTAATCTTTGCTTCCAGCACTTGAACCTGCGCCAATTAGAATAACGTCATAGTCTTTTGTAGCATCAAGAATTGTCTTTTCCAATATTTCATAATCATCTTCACAGACTCCAAAGATGGTTGGATTTACATTCATTGTAAGAAGTTCATTTTTCATATAGTAGGAATTTGAATCTATAATCTTACCTTTTTCTAATTCATTAATATCCGAGACGATTTCATCTCCTGTAGGGATGATTGCAACGCGTGGCTTTTGTAATACATCAAGTTTACTGATTCCTCCAGCAAGTAATGCTGAAATATGAATGGGTGTAATGATTGTGTTTTTAGGTAATATCATATCGCCCATGGCAATGTCTTCACCGATTGGTCTAATGTTTTCATAAAGACCATGACTTTTAATGATTGTAATGGATTGATCAGGATTCATCACGATATCCTCAATCATAATCACGGTATCAAATTGATCCGGGATGACATTTCCGGTATTTACTTGTACATAGTCTCCTTTTCGAATGGTAATGGGATTCTTTTCAGATGCTTGCTCTGTCAAGATTGATCTTGTGGAAACACCGTCCATCGCTGATGCGTTATAGGATGGGGAAGATACTTTTGCGTAGACACTATAAAAAGCAATTCTATGTAAAGAATCGTAGACACTGATGGTTTCTTTCTGAGGCACATAAGAACTTGCATTGTAAATATCTTTTACGATATCCAATGCATCTTCTAATTTTACCGATTGCAAATAAAAGTCTTTTTTCATCTAATCACCTAGTTTATATACTTTTATTGTTTCTCCTTGATAGATTCCTTCACTTGTTGCTGGGACAATGATGTATCCATTGGCAACAGTAAGTGTATGAATCATCGAAGATTTATAATGTAGAGGGTGGATTTCCCCTTTTTCATAGTGGACCAACTGAATGAACATTCTACCACTATTGTTGTGAACATTTGATTGTAAGACTCCTTCTATGTAATAGTCTTCTATATGTGCTGTTTTGTAGATCGATTCTATAAGGGTATCAATCAACATAGATAAGACAATATAAGCGCTGGTTGGATGGCCTGGAAGTCCGATGAAGTATTTGTTTTGGTGTTTCGCTACAATGGTTGGTTTCCCTGGCTTAATGTTTAGTCCGTGGACAAGTATTTCTGCGCCAATATCTTGTAAGACATGGATGGTATAATCTTTTTCACCAACACTGCTTGCACCACTGGCAAATACAATGTCAGATGATTCAAAAGCTTGAAGTACCGTTTCTTTATAGTCTTCAAATCGATCTCGAATGATCACTGCTTTGTCGATAGCAATATTGTGATTTTTGAGTGTCTCTTTGATTGTGTACGTATTGATGTCTCGGACCTCGCCAATGCTTAGTTCGTCTTTGTCTAAGGCCAACTCATCTCCTGAAGAAATGATGGTTGCTGATAAAGGCATGTAGCATTCAATTTCTTTGATGTTTTGCGACATCAAAGCACCAATGGTTCTTGATGTGATTTTATGTCCTTTTTCAATCAATAAATCACCAATTTTTATATCTGCGGATTTTAGTATAATATTTTCATATTTGGATGCTTTCTTAAAAATCAAAACACTATCATCTAACAATTCTGTGTTTTCAATCATCACTGACACATCAGATCCTGAAGGAATTTGTCCACCAGTAGGGACAATGATTGCCTGATTGTGTTGTAGTGTATCTTTGTACTCTTTGCCCATATGCACTTCTCCACGAATGGATAATATTGCAGGAGTTGATTCTGATGCGAGTTTAATATCATCATATTTGCAAGCATATCCATCGACTGTGGAACGATTGAATAAAGGAACATCTTCTAGAGCATAGATGTCTTTCGATAGGATGTATCCTTTTGATTCTAAAGTCCGAACCATTTGTTTTTTAAGAGGATAGTTTTCACCATGTTTTAGGATGATTTCTTTCACTTCTTGGAGTGTCTTTACATTAAACATAATTTCCTCCTAATTCAATTTGATCATCGTGAAGGTCCTCAATAAAAGAACGGTCATGACTCACGATAATGATTGTCATTTGTTTTTTTAGTTCTTTGAGTAGAATCGTTAATTCTACAATGGATTCTACGTCTAAAGATGTGGTTGGCTCATCTAATAATAAGATTTTTGGTCCAAACACGATGCTTCTTAAAATACTTGTTTTCTTTTGTTCTCCATCGGATAACTTGTGTGCATTCTTTTGAAGCAATGGCGTAAGATTGAGTTTTTCCGCAAAGTGATTAATTGCTTCCATATACAATTCTACATTTAAGTTTCGGATGTGTAAGGGGTATGTGATGTTTTCCAATACAGTTCTATGGAACAAAACAGGCTTTGGACTATTGTATGTGACATCCTGGTTTCCGGTGATGGTTCCTTCATATCGTATCAATTTACTTAATGATTTTAAAAAGGTTGTTTTTCCACTTCCGTTGGGACCTTTGATAAAAGTGATTGCATTTTCTTTGAATGTAACATCATCAAATGTAATCGTAAGTTCGGGATATACAACTTTTAGGTTTTGAACTTCAATCATAGAAATCACACCTAAACTTTGACAAAAATGTATGAATCAAGAATGCTAGCAGAAGAAGAATCATCCCCATCGCAATCGATGCTTCGAATTCACCCATACTATTGTTTTGGGCAATGAAGGTTGTCATAACTCTTGTTTTGTAGCGGATGTTTCCACCAACAAGCATTACTGCACCTACCTCACTGATGGCACGAGAGAATCCTAAAATCATACTCATAAATATAAATGGTTTTGTCTCTGCAATGATCAGATACATCTTATCTTTTTTATTTGCTCCAAGGGTGGTAGCTGTTTCCAGCACTTCTTTTTGTGTCTTTTCACTACTGATGATGATGTTTCCTGTAATGATTGGGATCACTAACAGTGTTTGTGCTATCAACATAGCTCCAAACGTAAAGAGTAAATTCAAATCATCGAAAGGACCAATCAACATCAATAATACAAACAGTCCCATTACCACTGGAGGTATTCCCATAAAGGTAAAGATGAGTTTCTTGAGTAGTTTTTTTCCAACAAATGAATTTGTGCTGATGGCTATACCCGAGACAACACCAATCACAGAAGCAATAATGGTAGACAATAATGATAACGCTAAAGAAAGAAATATAATCTCATATATTTCTTTATTAAATGTGAATAATAATCGAAACGCTTCAATAATGCCTTCTAAAATCATAAATGATCACTCCGCATTTGGAAAAAATAGTTGTTCGTCATATATACGATAAGCTTCAATCAAATCTTGTGCTTCACTGCTGATAATCCATGCGTAAAACAAGTCTGCGTATTCATCTGTTTTATTGTAATTCTCTGGATTGATTTTAATCACTCCATATTGATTGATAAGTTCTTGGTAATTTTCAT